>Ga0255758_10002733_pt1 | contig 16072 bp, 13 predicted proteins | sample 011ome_24_FD_179958 | JGI IMG/M metagenome (GOLD analysis project Ga0255758, IMG submission 179958) | Coastal salt marsh microbial communities from the Groves Creek Marsh, Skidaway Island, Georgia - 011513CT metaG (version 2) | ecosystem: Environmental > Aquatic > Marine > Intertidal zone >...
GTTTAAAAGGTATCGTTTTGATTTTACGGAGAAGGTAAAGTTGATGTTAGCAGATTTTGCAAACATGAACAAAAACGCAACACGCAAGGAGTTTACTGAGGCGTGGCGCACGTGGTTAAGTCATGAAACAATAAAAAGTCTTCTAGAATCAGAGCGTGGTCGAATGGAATCAGAAGGATTCGAAGGTGATGTTTTAGATAAAATGTTTAAGAGTGCTCGATACTATCATAAGAAGAGAGATACTAATATAAATCCACAGGAAAGGTCAAATGCAGGTATCAAATACAAAAATAGGTTTAGTCGAGAGTTTCTGAGTGAAATGGATGAATATATTCAGATGCAGTTGATGGATATAAATAATGTGGTAAAGAACAATGGAAAAATCATGAATACTCTTTCTCAGGCGGTAGCATACAATAGTTATTGCAATAGTAATAAGGAACAAATCATGTCGGAGTTTATGTTGATAAAGAATAAGCGTGGAGAATTAACAATGGATATGGTAGAAAAGTTAAAAAAAACGTATAAAAACAGGTTTTATTCGGCACGAAAAATGTAAACAAAGCTATATAAACGAAAAAATAAAAATACAAAAAATACAAAAATCTGTGTATTTTTATTGCTGTAAATGGAGGATAGAAATCTATCTTAAGATATTATACAAAGAACAATGACTGAATCGGATAAAAAGGATTTATACATAATGGGACAGGGGACATATGGTTGTGTATATAACCCGGAAGTGTCTTGTCAAGATGAAAAGTCAGAAAATAAGGGATATATATCTAAGGTGCAATTGGACGATAAAAACAGTAAACAGGAAATAAAAATAGGAAAACTGATCAAAGAGATCCTGAATCATGAAAATAGGTTTGGACCGATAATAGATAGTTGCGCTTTGAATTATGCGAAAATAACGGAAACAGAATTGTCGGCATGTAAGATGTATGTTCGTGGGAAAAAAAATAAAAAGGAAAAAAAATTTATATCATCAAAGTTGAAATACTTAGGAAAATTTACGTTGGATAAATATTTGAATAGTATCTTGTTGAATAAGAAATTACCATCAGAACAGAATGCAGGACAATATTGTAAAATAGTAGCAGAGACACATTTATATTTGCTAGAAAGTGTTTCGATAATGAATGAAAAGGGAGTTTTGCATATGGATTTAAAATCCAATAACATCATGTATGAGGGTGAAGGAAATGATCCAATAATAATAGATTTTGGATTATCTTATGAAACGAAATTATTGGAGATGGATGAATATAAAAAAAAAACAAAATCACCCTTTGGTGTGGAGATAGATTCGTATATACCATGGTGTATAGAACTGATATTACTTTCGTATGTAGCCCGACAGATAGGAAAAAAAAAGAAATATTTGGTATCGGAAGAATTATTGAAAACACCGATAACAGATATAAAGCCTATGGAGGCGTTATGTAATTCGCACATAGATAAAATGATGTTAATAGATGAGAATGAAAAAATGCATGCAAAAAAGGAATTAAAAAAATGGATAGGTGAATTTAAAGGTAAAACGTGGTTAGAGGCATGGAAAGAGTTAACAAAGACATATAAATCGTGGGATAATTACGGATTATCGATGATGTATTTATTGGAATTAAACGTTTCTGGATTGATTAAATGTGATACGCCAACGGTAAAAGATAAAAATTTTTTGTATCAATATAGCGAAGAGTTGAAGAATGTGGTATTGTCTGAGCCATCAAAGCGTCCATTGCCGCTAGAAACCCGTGGTCGAATAGATGGTATTTTTCGTAGAACAAGTGGCAAAGTGTATAATGAGATAATTACAAATTTTGCACATAAAGTGAAAAGTGAAGACGGTAGAAAAAGGATGGCGACAGAAAGGTTGCAAACGGAACGACAATCAGCAAGGCAGGAAAGACAAGTAGCTAAAGGTAGATAATAATTAATTAATACAAACAGTATTGTGGTAAGCGTTTTGCATATGTTCATAGCGTTTACTGTCCATAATTTCAAAAAAGTGAATAAATTCGGGTTGAGTATTGTATGGATAGCAATGGCCATTTTGCGTAATGACGATGGGATAGAATGGGTGGTTAACTCCAAGGAAAGATATAGCATTGTCTAAATTAGAGCAAGATGTGACTTGGTCTTGTATAGCCCGATAAATGGTGCGAATGAATGCTAAAAAACCGGTGCAATTTTCGAGATTAATCCAAATAGGTGAATGTGAAGCAAACAATATACGTTTGATACCTGATTTTTGCGCAATCATGCATGCATGTGCGATGGCGCGGTGTAACGAAGGGTCGTGAATGGAAACGGATTCATTATGAATAACGGCGATAGCATTGTCCTCAACAGCACCATGCCATTTGTTTAATAAAAAGGTCCAATGTGTATTTAATTGGGAAATTTTGTCGAAATTTTGGTTAGAATCACCGGTATTTTCTATAATGCGAATAGCAAGTTTAACGAATTTATCAAGATGTGTTGGAAATGAAAAGCCATATGTGAGGGGAGGATAAGAAGAATTATCATGAATAGTTGATTCGGGTTGAATATAATGTTCGCGAATTCGGTCCCAATTGTTGGCGAGAGCCGAATTGGAGACAGAAGTTTGGTCGAAATGCTCATCATTTGCGCACAGATTGTGTTCAATTGGGTTAATGACGCGAGTGAGTTGGACAATCATTTTGCGATAGTTTGTTTTGCATTTCCGAATGGCTGCGAATTCAGAATCGACAGAACTAGTGTTAGAAAAGAAGTGAGGTGTAAAACGTCGTCCCCAATCGCATGCAAGGCGGTTAAAAAGTTCAGAATGTGTAGATTTTTCTCTAGGAATCCATTTTGCGATATTGGTGTGAATAGTGCCCTTTTTATTGAAGGAGCGCCAATCTTTGCGCAAGGTGGAGTTGACGAGGCGTATGGATACATCAATGAGGGGGTGTTCGAAACCTCTGGAGCTGTGTTTGCACGAATAATTATAGAAGCCAGAAATGTCGCGCCATGAGCCGTATCCAAATTGTGATTGATTGCCTTTAATAATGGTTTGAAATGCGACAACAGCTAAAGTAGGATAGCAATCATACCATGCGTCGAGCATCATGTAGGTGGTTTGTCGATGTCCAAGACCACAATGAATGTCCCGTGTATACGCAAGGAAGCAAAACATATTTTTCAGAATAGAAAGGAAGATGGCTTGTTGAATAGTTTGTTCTGGTGTATTAAGGTTACGTTTAATAGTTTGAAGAATATCAACGAGTTGTTGACGATAATTTACGAGAGAATCATGTTGGTAATCGGACTCGCGAGAAATGGAAGTCCATAATTTGACGATAGACGCATGAACATGTTGAACATGATTTATTTCGGGTAAATCGGGAAAATTCATTAGAATAGATAGATAATGAATGAATCATTAAATGGTTTTCTTAAAGACGTTTACGAGTTTTGGACATAGTAGGGAGGTCATTGGAAATGCGAACCCGTTTCGTTTTTTTAGGTTTTTGTGAAGAGCTAGAAGTTGTTTTTTTGATGATGGAAACAAGTTTTTTAGGTTCTTCGATTAAGATAAGTTCTCTAAAAATGAACCAAATGCCGTTAAGAGAATGAAACACAAAAAGAGACGGAGGAAAGGTGATAGTGCGAGGAATATCGAAAGAGGTAAAATAGGGTTTAGAGTCGATGGAGAATTCGGGTGTAAGAATTTGTTTAAAGAGGGGTGTTGGGTCAATAGTGAGGCAATAGTGAGAAATGCCGTCACATTGATATCTTTTTTGGTTGAATTCGCGATTCGATTGAATGAATTGCATAAGTGAAGATTCTGAAAGTTGACTGCCGGTAGAATGGCTGATAACGTCGAGAGGGATGATTTTAGAAATCGAATGTTGAACTTTATTTTCGGGATTGATATAGAGAATATGTGCACGAACGTTGTTCATAGGTTCTGGTGAATATGTGACTTCGCCTTGTGTGGTTCGAATATATTCATTTTCCCATGAGGTATTTAATTCGAATTCACTGTCCATTAATTAAAATGAGATACGATTAGTATCTAACGAAACAAACGCTCAAAAACAACTAAATAACGAAGAATCAATATAAAGGCGTATTCTTATAAATAACTGTATCACAACTGCACAATAGAATATTGCCGAATGTCTATTCTTAAATAATGTATTTTCCGAAAAGAATTACGTGATACAGCACAATTATTGTTCCACGGTAGGACATGCTAACATAGCATAGGGGAGAGTTCTATAAATCCGTATTAAACAAAATTGAAACGATGTGTAGTTACCACATTGTTTCAATAAAAGCTCATAAAAATGAATATAACATTATGTATACCTAGACTTGAAAATACCATAGAGTTGAATTATGTAAAATCGATATTTACGAGAATGAATGTAGGAGAAATAAAGGATATATTTGAAATTCCATTGCGCGCAGAAGTGAATTTCAAAAGAGTAATGATACAAATGAATATAGATGAAAACAAGGAAGGTGGAGAATTTATACTGAAAAGAATGAATTCAGGAAAGGATGTAAAAGTCGTTTATAGCAGCCCTTGTTATTGGAAAGTGTGTAGGCGCCGTATAAACCGATAATTTATACCATTGTAGTAACAAGTTAGTTGGTGCATGAGAAATGTAAATACTTGTCGACAACCGGATTGGACACTGTTTTTTCCTTACATGGATTTGTCGTATAGAATCCCGAAAACGTTTTGAAGAATTGAAACATCACTCGATTATTTTGAGCGGCTTGTATTTCCATTGTGAAAAGTTCGTCAATGTAGCTGTATGCGTTACGATAATGACCAAGTTCATCTCTAATTTTTTCTTTAATGGTGTTAAGAAATTCGAGACGTTTGTTCATCCGAGAGCGTTCTGTATGTCTAGTATTTTTTCGATGATCAATGTGTCGAATTTCATTTTTGACGTCTTGAAACTTAGCTATAAGAAGCTTTTTATTGCATTCCATGCGTTTGATAAACGAAAAGATGTTGATATAGCATATAATGGGAAACGTGCGTCGTATTTCATTTGGAAGGAAAATGGAGTTCCATTCTTTGATTTCAGAAATTTTCTGTTCAACTTCGAGTATTTTCTCATAAACGATTTGAGATTTCTCGTCTTCTGATTGAATAAACATGAATTTGCTAGCGACAAATTCAAGACTATTTTCAAGTTTGTCGAATTGTGTAGCTGTATTATAGAAAATTTGTGTGGAGGATTCTAATTTTAAGTAGTTTGAAATAGATATGAGCATGGCGGTGAATGCATTGAGTCCGGATATTACGGCAGTATTCCATTGATATTGTTCAATAAGTGGTGTAAATATGGTGATTGCGCATGTAATTAAAAGAGTGGGAATAAAAATACAGTTGAGTTTGCGCTGAGAAAGCAAGTATGCATGTATAAAAAGGTTTTTTTGTCCTTTCATATAGGTAATGAGAATATCAAGTTCAGTGGAATATTTGTTATCAGAATCGTCGTAATATTTGTCTAACGATTGTTGAATTTCTTGATAAGATAGTTTCCGAAATTGTTCATCGGTGCTTTCATTATCACTGAGAGAGTTTAATGGACTATTACTTTCATGGTAATCGTTAGAAGACAAAGAATTGTGTGAACTGAGGGAGAATTGAGTGCGAATTTGGTTAAGTGTATTATTCATTTTCTCGGAATAAATATGGTCGATATCCGGGTCGATACTATCAGTTGATATATCGGATGTAGAGTCGTTTTGAATAATAGGTTCATTTTGTCCAAGTTCAATGTCCATAGTTAACTTATGATAAAATTGAAAATAGCATCTATATTCTTTTTCATAATAACACACACACATATACAAAATGGAAAAAAGGGTTGAACCGAAACGAACATCAAAATCGATGCGCAGACGAGAGGCAAGATTGAATGGCGATTATAAAGAGTATTGTGCATCAATAAAGACGCCTTTAGTAACAACGCGTTTTAATACAAATACGTGGAACGAGAATATTGAATATAGAAAAAAGCATCCAGCATTGGGTTGCGTATATGCGACTCCAGATATAAACAGTGGTCGAATCGCTCCGGACAGTGTATTATTTGTATTGGAGATGAATAATGATATGAATCGAATCATGGGAATAGGTATGGTGCGAAATCATGCTTTTGTAAAAAAACATCGTGTATACAGTGATGAAAATTACAATAGGTATGCGTATGTGGGAAAGAATCGAATAGACAGAGAGGATATGACGGAGGAAGAGGATAATGTTATGCGTGCATTTGATGCATTATGTTTTACGGGTGCTCGACATATGAAACGTTTACAAGGAATCAAGGCGTTCCCGACGGACATGTTATACAAATGCAAATCAATAATCGATTTAGTGGACTTTGTAAGAAATTTATTCAAAAAGCGTTTGGAAAATAAATAAGGTATGCTGTATTGATGGATAAATAATATAAACGGAATTTATAGATATTCTTACAGAAATGAATGAAGAAGACGGATTATATAAAATAGAAAATTATTCAGATACTGATTTATTCAGAATGTTGGATTTGACGAATCCGACTGACCGCGAATTAGAGGCGAAGATTTTAATGGAAATCGATAAGTATGATAATATAGACGAGTCCTCGGCAAAACAGTTGAAGGACTTTTTTGATAACGTTTATAAACATTTTTTTGAAGATGATGAAAGTGAATCTCTTTACGAAGAGGAAGATGTTGTGCAGGAAGGGTTTGAATCGGGCATTGTGTTAGACCCTGACGATGCAAATACGGGTCAAGAAGCAATTAAGCCAACCCGAAATGTGGAACCAAGGGACCGAGTAATAACAACAAATTTAAAGTATGATAAGAGTAATCTAAATCCTATGTTAAAAGAAACACAAACACGTCAGATACAACTGGATAGTGCCTTTCGTGATTTTGAAAATTATAAAACATCAACCGATTATTTAATCAACTTATCAGAGAATTTAAACAATGTAGTGTCTTTGAAATTACATTCGGTAAATATACCTTATTCATGGTTCAATGTATCTGATAATAACAATGCGAATTTTTTTCAAGTCGATGGGGTAATCGGTGGTGTGAAGGGTGTATATAATTTTAAGTTTGAAGTAGCGCCAGGTTCATATGATATTGATGAATTAGTAACTGCATTAAACGAAAGCGTAGCATCGTTAGCTGTAACCTATCCAGAAGTTAATTTTGGTACAACGGCTGTGAATTATAATGATAAAACCACAAAATTGGATTTGCAACTTGATATACAAAACGTATTTACAGAAATCCAATATTATTTATTTTTCGCTTCAAATGCGAATACGTTTGACGTTGATGTAAAAAAGACAACCATACCTAGTTTTTTAGGGTTTTCTACATTGGTAATTCCAGATCAGGTTGCGACACCTACGCCTTCGGGTATTGATGGAAAACCGGTAAAGTCTGTAGAAGACACCTACACAATTAATAGTATTTATTCAAATTTTCAAAACATGGCCAATGCGACAGGTTCATCGAGTGGAACGCCCAATCCATTAAGTCCATTAGATGAATTCCCTGTAATTGTTGAAGTAAAAGATAGTACTGGGACAGTCACTACACCAGGAAATAATTATATAACATTTATTAATTATGAGGGTCCTGGAAATTATGATAAAGGAACATCTACCATTTTGAATACAGTAACAATTACATTTACCGACACAGATGGACTATATACTCGTGGAACGATTATGGAGGCGGTAAATAGAGCATTATCAGACAGTAGTAGCTTTACGGCAAATTCAATGCTTCAATCGTTTGATATATCATATGATAAACGAGATGTGACCGGAGGTCCGTTGATTCCAGTAACCATGCAAAGATTTCAGCTAATATTTTCATTTGAACCAGCCGTGATTACATATACCCCAAATATGAAACAGATTGTAATTTTTCCCGACGAGTTAAATTTTACTTATCCTTTATGGAAAGGTCAAAGTTCGGCATTTATGTTTGATGATAATATTGTGTTTAATCAACCCAATTCCATACAAGGAGATATTTCTCCGGTAAGCACAATATATAAAATAGATAGCCCCGGCACTGGTGCAGTAATGAAGGTGGTGTGTACGAAGCCATATTATGATAATAGTTATAATAATTATTCGATTACAGTAAATAACGCAAGTTATACGATGAATGATTATGTGGGAATAATAAATTACACAGAACAGTATAAATTTTCTCAAATAAATAATAAATTTTCTATCGCGTCTCCAAAAACAACAAAACAATATATCGATTCGGACATGTTTTATGATATAGGTTCAAATAAAGTAAGAATGAGTTTTGATATATTGACTAGTTTTGACCAGACCGATTATGAGTTGGATATAACAGGTAGTTTTTTAGGAAAGATTCCTTTCAATTTGTCGGATATTAGTGTTCAAACCGTAGACATTACAACTGCGGGTACTTGCATAGGAATGAACAACGGTATTGAGAGTAATTTTGTTGCTGACTTGAGTGACGTATTTACACTCAACTCTCATGGACTTATCGAAGGAGATACAATCAATTTCTCATCATTAGGAACTACCGTTGGTAAATATGAGATTGCTTTTGTGAAAAATACCACATATTACGTAACAGATAGAACGAACAATACATTTAAAATATCTCATGTAGTGGGTGGCGTTTCAATCGACATTACAACTGCTGGTACTTGCATAGGAATGAACAACGGCATTGAGAGTAATTTTGTTGCTGACTTGAGTGACGTATTTACACTCAACTCTCATGGACTTATCGAAGGAGATACAATCAATTTCTCGTCATTAGGAACTACCGTTGGTAAATATGAGATTGCTTTTGCGAAAGATACCACATATTACGTAAAATACATAACGGACGATACATTTAAAATATATTCTCCATCTATTATTTCTATAACAGATCCTACTTTGAATGTATTTACAACTTCAACTTCTTATGGAACATTTCCTTTTACATTAAATACCACAAATAATAAAATACTTGTGACACCGAAAGCAGGGCAAGGAAATTCGACCGTACCAGCATATACAATAATAATCCCTGCAGGAACGTATACCCCTTTGAAATTAGTGGCTGCGGTAAATAATACATTTTGCACAATTCAAGGTGATAATGATGGCGCAAATCCACCAGTTAGCTTAAATGGTTTGAATATGGTGCAAACAAAATTAGAGTATGATGATAACGGTACAGATTACGATTGGACATTTACATATGTGATAGTGAATAAAATGTCTGCGCAAAATTATAAGGTGATATTTGAGGATACAGGAACGGCGTATCCCGACAACGATGGAGGGACAGGTTCTTCATGGAAATCTTACCTAGGATTTACGAATACAGAGTATAGTCTAGTAAGTAGTATAGAAAATAATTTTACAAGTCAAATTGTAGCAGACGAAGAAGCGTATGTCGACCCAAATAAAACAATTACAGTAGACGATTCGAATAATTCATTTGTGTTTAGTCCATATTCAACAATAAAGGGTTTATATGCAGTAGATAATTCATCTGAAATACAAATAGTTGTTCCGAACGGTACATATGGTGTATATCAGTTATACAATGAATTGAATAACATATTAAATTTAACATCGGAAACAAATGGTTCAATTATGTATTCCAATTTCAACGAAGATGGAAACGAATCAACCGTTTTACAAATCAATATTAATAAAGTGTTTAGTGCAGAAGATTATGAATTGGTCTTTTTTGACGATGCACAAACCGAATTGCAATGTTCCACGAATAAAAATGTAACTGGGACAAGTGGAACTACCACATGGGACGTAAGTATTGGTTGGTTGATGGGATATCGAACCTATCCTAAATATCAATTATTCCCAACGAATGCACTGAATAGTTTATACGTCACTGCTAATAATTATACGTATAATTCGACCACAAAAGTGATTACATTAACCGGCGATGCATGTGTAGATATGCGTGTTTATAAAAATCTGTATTTAATTATAGATGATTTCACACAAAATCATTTGAATGATGGTTTAATAACGGGTACTCGAAAAAATCCAAATGCAGATCCACCTGTTTATTCCAGTAGAGCAACACGAACATGTAATCCAATAACAGACAGAAATCAAAGTTCAATATTCAATGCAAATCAGCCAGGGATGGGTCTTACGGAGAAACAGTTATATGCGGCAAACGTAATAACAGAGGAGAATCTGGTATATCAAACAAAGAGGGTATTTTCTGACCCACCTTATGTGAAAGACATGTTTGGTTTAATTCCACTGAAATTAGGAGGATTGAATCACGGTGCTATATTAACAGAATACGGTGGTGTTTTGCAGGATAGTGTTCGAACATATTTCGGTCCAGTAAATATAACAAAGATGAATATAAAATTGTTGAATGACCACGGAACCGTATTGGATTTGAATGGTGCAAATTGGTCATTTTCAATGACTTGTGAGTATCTATATAATTTTAATGGTATATAGAGTTTGTATTGTGAAAAAAAAGTAGACAACCTATTATATTTAATAATATGTTATCTCGTAAAAGTCGTAAGATACGTACAAGTGAACCGAAACAACATGATATACCTCAGAACAATATATTGATTGAATTAACAACTCCTTTAAAGGATGGAACGATACCCTTGGTAAACTTTTTAGAAAACACAGAGCGATTTTTAGGCGACAATGCGAATATGATAACGCGCGTGTATGAGCTTGAACGTGAAATCACCAGATACAAATCGGTATTTAGACGATATGATGAATATCTAGATAAAATGTCTCAGGTGACGAATAAATCGACCGAAAAAGAAGAATTATGCAAAAACAATGAGCAACCGGGAAATGTGCGAACAATTCGCGAATATTTCAAGCCGATTCATCAAAATAAAAATCGAATTGAAGAAATGGTCTCCAATGTAAATACAAATTCAAATTCAGAACAATTCCCAAAAAGGGGAGTTGTATCGAATCGCAAAATAGAAATAGACCAAAAATTAAATGCGAATATCAAGGAGATGGAAACACTTCTATCACAAATGAAAAATATGAAAGAAGACAATGACGCAACTATATGCGATAATAAAGAAGACTTTAGCAAGAGCGCAACCAAGACGAAATCAAAAATTATGATTGCTACTACGAATGAACAACCGGTTGTCCAAGACGCTAATTATAAAAAGATAGATAATATTTTATTATCTTATGACGCTTCCAATACGAAGACAATGTTTACTTCCTCCGCCTCTATGTTTGGTTTGATTAAGCAGGGAGATGTTTTGAATATTGTTCACAATGATACTGTGAGTGCTATCCCTTCAGATTATTTGGTCGTCAAGAAAATTCATAGCTCAAGAATATTCGAGACTACAGCTGCTGCTACAAATATTCATTCTTCTGCTGCCGATAGTGACGCTGTCGAATCACCCAATCTCATCGTTCGGCAAATCATTTTTAGGCAGTCGTCTGAACAAGTTTCTGCTGCAATGTAAATATATCAAGCATAATATATACCATGTCTATTGCTACTTTAAAAAAGAAGACCGCAGCTAAATATAATAATGCGAGTGTGAATGTGCCTCAGTTTTCGATTAATGGGGGGTATAGAAATCAGGGGTGGGTCGGTCAGACAACATTATCCCGTTCTTTGCCCAAAACACCAATGGTCGGAAACACACCCAAAGGACATGGGGGGTGTTGCGGAACCTATAATATCGGAACAATAGTTCAATCTGCGGTGACTTCCACCAATAATCCCGCAGACATCAAACCATCTGTATTGAGCACTGATGGTATGCTGGATACTAAATATAGATGGATTGGTCGACCTGCACCGTATACAAGTGTGAAATCTAGTGCCGGAAACAATTTAAATGACCAAAGTGATTATATTACGCAAAAAACAAAGAGCACGATAAATGATATTAATAGGAACCATCCTTCGATTCCAAAGTGTAAGGAGTCGTGTAAGAGTAGTATATTCAAGGGTCGCACAGATACGCCTCATGGTATAAACGCGGATAGTGTAACTAAGACGGTTGGACCCAAAACCGGTGGGGAATATGTGTCTAAGTTGAGTGATGAATGTGCGAGTTCTGATGTGAAATGCCCAGATAAAAACAAGGGTGGAAATCAAGGAACACCATTTGCATGTGGTTAATCAAATATACGATATTATAAATGTATATTTGATATTATGGTTTTTTATTCATTTGTTCGTTCCATTTTGTTGACATGTCTTCGAAGTTATCCTGTATCAAAATCTCGTCGTTGAAAAACTTTATTAGGGTATTGATTTTCGCGTTATCATGCCCGATATCCGCAGAAGAGCCCACTATCTGGTAAAAGAGGTCACGCAGAACAATGACTAGCTCTTTTATGTTACTTAGTTTATCTTCGTCAATACCTTCTTTTGTATTTACTATATCGGTTATCTGTTTAATTAGTCCCTGGGCGTTTGTATGGGCTTCCTCCAGTTGCCGAGGTCCGGTTGTTGCCGAGGTCCGGTTGTTGCCGAGGAGCCGACTTTTTCAGATGCTCCTGCTGACGCACGGTTTTCTATATCGGATTTTTTTTTGATATCATTTCCGAATGAGGATCCCCATCGTTCTCCTTTTTCATGTATATTCAGACTATTCGCGTTCGTACCATCGAGACTATCCACGGAGAAGTTTCGATCCCTCAGGTTACTTATATCATCTTCCGTTATCTCGGATAACATCGCGGTTTTCCATGTGCCAAAAGCCCCTTTAAGCGCTCCAGCATCAAAATTTCCAACAGTTAACGTCTGTACCACATTCTCGAACTCGTCGGAACCCATATCATCACTGGGTTTATGCACAAGGCTCTTCAAATTTTCTATATTTTCTGATATATCATCCTGTTTATCGGGTGTATTTAAATTCGCAACGATTTCTCCAATTTTTGTTATCTCAGATTCACTATACACTTTATCATCATTTACAGGATAGTTACTTCTCGTCGTTCTTGCGCCCAATTCTTTTTCCTGAATTTTATTGAAATTCCCATTTGTAAGCTTTGTCCAAGTGTCGTCGTCCTTCTGAACATAAACATGTTGAATCGAATCTTTTGGTATAAATACATTTTGAGCAAGGTAGTCAATAACTTCTCCCACATATTTTAGTTTGTCGATGTCCAGTATTTTCCCTGTAGGTGCTTTAGGTTTATCGTCAACTACATGTATTTGATCCATAATAATCACGGAATTATTGTATGATACCCCGAGTTGGGATGTATTATCGTCTTTACATAATTGAGTTTTTGGGTCGAGACTTGCACATTTTTGGTTTGAGTATATAGCTAATAAAACACCGTAAATAGGGTGTTTACTGTATTTATTCATAAAAGCGGTTATAGCCACTCGATTATCCCCCCCCACCATTTTATCATCATCATCCTCAATAAATTTCACTTTTCGGTTTCCGTCGGTGTTTTTCCTTTTAAAACTTTGTTTACGATTCTTTTTACGATTTTTATAGGAAGACTGAACCATATCTAATTATATTATTTGGATATTTTTAATTAGATGAATGTACAATATTAAAAATTGATTTCTGAAAGACATAAACAGAAATCAATAAACAAAAATAGTCATGGAAACTACAACGCCCCAACTAACCGAACAGTATATTAAAAGTCTATCGGACAAAGAATATCAAGCATATATGATTGCTAAATCGCATCTAGGTTCTTCCTTTGACTTAGAAAAGAGTATTGGGTTCTTAGAATGGAAGAAAGCTCAGGCATTATCAGAAAAGGGAACGAATTGATTTACGATAGTATCCCCAGATTTTGAGGTAGTTGCCTCAGGGTTACGCCACGATTTAAAGTCGCTATATTTCATGGGTTTGTCGGAAACGGTTTGATTTTGTGGAGAAAGTTTCACATTCTCCAATCCTTTTTTGTTCAAGATGGAAAAGTTATACATTTTGCCCAAGGAAATGAATTTATTTTGTGTGATGTTTTCGACAGATTTCGCTTCATTGGGTTTACCGTCGGTGGTTTTACGTTCATTCGGTTTGTCGCCAGTATATTTTTTCAATTTTGCGAAGGGACCCTTTTTCACATCAATTTTCGGTTCTTTTTTCTTCGATTCGTCCAAAATGTGTATAGTAAGGAAAGGAGTTTTATTCCCATTCGGAATAATCGAATCGTCTAAAAAGAAGTCTCGGCAAGAGAATACTCTCACATATTTCATCGCAACCGCATTTAAAATAGAATAAGAGATAGAAACGTCAGAACAATAAGCGAAAGCGTGTTTGTATGCATCATAATGCATTGCAATATTTCCTCTAGGTGTGGATTCATATAAAATGCGGCTCTTCCATGTAGATTCTAATACATTGTCTTTTTCAGAAATCACCTTATTGTATTCTTCTTTGTTATAAAATGCCTTTTCGATATTTTGATTGTGTTTGTCGCAATGTAGATTGTCGGAGTAGGTAGATACAAAGGCGTTTTTTTGTTGTAGAATGTATTCTTCTTCAGGGGACAATTTTTCTTCTTCTTCCACAATTGGTTGTTTATTCTGTGAAAAATGTCGAAAAATAAAGTAAGAAGCACATGTGATGGATATGCCTATAATTGTAGTATTCGAAGGTTTCCATTTACAAGGCATGGTATATTTAATACGATTATATGGATTTGTGATATCTGACTAATCGATATGTCCGAACCATAAAATAGACTTGCGTTTCATGGATTCGTCTACAATATCGGCATGGTCACTATCAAGTAGATGTTGCATAAATTGAGGTTGATAATTTTCGAGTTTGTTGTTTAAACATTTGCGCTCAACCGATTGCTTTGAGAACACCCGATAGTGGTAACAAACCATAAATGCATCTTTGATATTGCGTTCACGTAGTTTTGAGTAAAAAGGGGAAATCGTCGCAGGTGTATTATGAATACTATCAACGCAATTGATACGATTCAGATTGATATTTTTATCACATGGATGGTGTAGATTCAGTTGTGAGAATTTGGAGCATCTTGTGAAGCATTTCACTTCAATTTGTTCAAATCGACACCGCCCTTTTGCCCAGTTAGCGGGATGTGGGTGACGTAAATCGTGATTCCATCGGTATGTAATGTGTTGTAAAATGGAGGGTGGGTCGACACTTCGTTTATTGCAAGACATCATAACCCATGGGACTTTAACACAGTCGGCTTTGCGAAACGTGGTTTCAAGTTCATATCGAATTGTATATTCTCCGCGTTTACGTGTCGAAACGAATTCGTCGCAATCGACAAAAAGGACCCATTCGTTTTTGTCGCGAATACTACTATAAAGTCGATTAACGTCCAAAGTTTGTCTTTGTTTGAATGAATACGAGTTTACTATAGTTACGTTCGGATTAGCCACGATTTTTTGCGAAATAGGCATGGTAGAATCTGTGTCGTATAAAACATAAATGTGGTCGACTCCTTCAGAGAAATAATAATTAACAAATTCCTCTAAAAATGGTTCATTTAAATATCGTGTAATAACGGATAAAAAATGCATATATACAAGTGTTACATAAAGGTGTAGTGATGTCTACTTAAAGGTCAGCTACTTCTTGTGTTCTGACTTCAAACAGGTCTTTAATTTCTTTATCTAAGAAAGGGACTTCAATGCGGTCATAAGTTTTGTATGGATTATCCGGATGCATACAAACCAAATATAATCCAGTAACTTTTTTACCATATTTGAGTTCAAGAATGGCGCGATAAACATTAAGTTGGAGTGAATAATGCCAGAAATTGGTGTCGGGAAGGTGAGCGATACAGGTTGTTTTTGCGAATTTTCCGAATCCACTTTCGTAAGATATTTCTTTGCATCGTTTCCAGTCGTATATCTGGAGAGTTCCGTCGGGGTTTTCGAAAATCATATCAATGGAGCCGGATAATTTGAGTTCTTCATAATAGACGCACCATTCTGTGCGGTATGGTTTTAATTCAGGAAAGTCATTCACGAATCGTTGAAACCATTCATATTCAATACTGGAGTTGGAAACTACCATTTCGTTGTAAAA
>Ga0255758_10002738_pt1 | contig 16062 bp, 14 predicted proteins | sample 011ome_24_FD_179958 | JGI IMG/M metagenome (GOLD analysis project Ga0255758, IMG submission 179958) | Coastal salt marsh microbial communities from the Groves Creek Marsh, Skidaway Island, Georgia - 011513CT metaG (version 2) | ecosystem: Environmental > Aquatic > Marine > Intertidal zone >...
GTTGTTGTTCTCGTTGCACTTCGAGAGGGACCACCTTTTCTCGTCGTCGCGGCAAAAAAGTGGCTTTTGTTTCGCGTTCGTCGTCGTCGTCGTCTTCGTCTTCCTCGTCCGGAACTTTGGACGAACTGATTTCCATCGCGTCGAGCGATGACCGCGGAATAGGCTCGACGCGACGCCCGGAGATTGAATCCATCATCGACAGACTCCTTCTCGAAGAAGAAGAAGAGAAAAACACGAAGAACAACGATTTTAGTGTGTCCGCGCGATGGAAGCTTCTCTGGACGAGCGAACGGGAGACTTTGTTTTTGTTGGAAACGTTTCAAAACTCGCTCGCGTATCAAACGATAGACGAAAAGGCGAAGACGCTGCGAAACGCGGTGGAATTTTCGGGTGGGAACGCGTTCGTAGTGGAGAGCGAGATTGAAATTTTGGACGAGAGGAAGGTGAATTTTACGTTTCTTTCGGCTGGGTTGAAGTTTTCGAACGGGTTTACGCTCCCGGTGCCGCCGGTGGGGAAAGGGTGGTTCGAGAATATATACGTCGGCGAGAGATATCGCGTGGCGAGGGATTCGAGAGGCGATACTTTGATCGTCGAGCGGTGTTGAACGAGCGATAAGTATATGTGCTAAATCTATCTTCTACGCGTTGTATTTTTAATGCGCTATGTACTATTATTATTATCTAGTAGTTTTTACCAGTCTAGACTATGTTGTCTGTCGTCACCACCGCTTCGTCTTCAAACTCTTCCTCTTCTTTGCATCGCTTGAATCTTTTCAACATTAAACTCGACGTGACTACGGAAACGGAACTCAACGCCATCGCCAAGCCAGCGACTTCTGGAGGCAACCGAACTTTCACGAATGGGTACAATAGACCCGCAGCTATGGGTATCCCGAGCGCGTTGTATCCTAACGAAAAGAACAAGTTCATTTCGATGCGCCGAAACGTGGCGCGCGATAAATCAAGCGCGTGGACGACGTCGAAAATGTCAGATTTTACCAAAACGATACCAGCCGCTTCCATGGCGATGTCCGTGCCAGCACCGACGGCGATGCCTATATTCGCGCGCGTCATCGCTGGTGCATCATTCACGCCATCACCGACAAACGCGACGACGTTCTTTCCATTTTTCGTCCTCCTCCTCGAACTACTACTACTACTACCACCACTCGAAGAGATCGGTTTTCGTTCTCTCGCTTGCAACTCTTTGACGCAGTTGACTTTATCTCGCGGCAAACACTGTGAAAAAATGTAATCGATGCTCCCGATTTGACGCGCAATCGTCTCGCAGACGGCTTTGTTGTCGCCAGATACCATGGCGATTTCAACGTTTCGTTGTTTCAACGCTCGCAACGCTTTTTGCGCCTCTGGTCTCGGCTTATCTGCCAACGCGATGAAACCGAGGAAAACGCCGTCCAACTCGACGCACACGACCGTGCATCCTTTTTCTTCGCAGGATCTTATTATTTCGGAGAACGACGACGACGACGAAATTGCCTTGCTACCGTCGTCGTCGTCGTCGAGAATGAAATCAGAATTACCGACGCGCAATTTCTTTTCTTGTTGTCTTCCCTCCGATCGCAACATGCACTCCAATCCTCGTCCAGGTACGGCGGCAAAGTTTGACACGGACAAATCGGAGACATCGAGTTGGCGGTCTTCCTCGACGTACAAAACAATGGCTTTCCCGAGCGGATGTTCTGAACTCTTCTCCGCCACGGCGGCTATTTTCAACAGCTGCGCTTCATCGATACCTACGTTTGTTCCAGGCGCACAGAAAACTTCAACTACGCTCGGTAAACCGAGCGTTAACGTCCCGGTCTTATCGAAACACACGACGGTCACGTCGTGCGCGATTTCCAGCGGTTCGCCACCTTTAATCAAAATACCAAGTTTTGCGCCAACACCGGTGCCAACCATGACCGCCGTTGGTGTCGCTAAACCTAAAGCGCACGGACACGCGATGACCAATACCGTGACGAAAAATACGAAACAAAATACAAACTCGCCTTCGTCCTCCGTCCATGATTTTGGCACCGACGTGGTCGCTTTCACGGCGATGAGCCAAAAGATGAAGGATAAAAACGCCAGCGCGACGACAGACGGGACGAAGACGGCAGAAATTTTATCCGCTCTGGCTTGTATCGGCGCTTTACTCGTTTGCGCGTCTTCTACCAAACGCACGATTTTGTTTAACGCGCGTTCCGCACCGACGTTCGTGGCGGCGACGAATACGGTTCCAAACGTATTTGTCGTTCCAGCAATGACAAAGGAGTTTTTCGTTTTTGGCACCGGTAAGGATTCACCGGTTATCGCGGATTCGTCCGCGGCGGTTTCACCGCTCAAAACGACGCCATCCACGGGAAACGCCGAACCAGGGACAACTTTCACGACGTCGTCGCGTTGTAACAAGTTTGAATCTATCTCTCGCTCGGAAACAATCTGCATTGCTTCGATGTTGTTGTTGATGACTTCGCATATGATTGCCGTGTTTGGCGCCAAGGACACGAGCTTTTGTATCGCCTCGGACGCCTTTCCCTTCGCGCGCGCCTCCAGCCATTTACCCAAGAGTACAAATGAGATTAAAACCGTGGACGTTTCGAAAAATATCGCGTCTTCCTTCCCGTGTTTATTCTCGTCGTCGTGTGACTTTGAAAAAACATTTTTCAAGACGACGTAGACTGAATAAAAGTACGCGGCGGACGTGCCCATGGCGATGAGCGTATCCATGGTGGCTGTTTTGTGTTTCATCGCCGAAAACGCGCGCGCGTAGAATTGGTACCCGAGAACAAATTGCGCCGGTGTCGCTAATATCCACGATATGATCCACATCAGCGAAACTCGCTGATTACCGTCCACTTTTTGCATGAAGAACGCTTTCGTCTCGTCAATCGGATCAAACACAATCATCATCAAAAGCAACGGCAACGCCAGCGGGACGGAGAGTAAGAACTGCTTCTTGTACTTTCGTTCGATGAGTTTCGATTTCCGTCCTTTTTTTTCATCGCTTTCGTTTTCGTTCCATATTTCGCACCCGTACCCGAGACTTTGAATGGCGTATAAAATATCCCTCGCGCCGACGGACGTCCCTGGTTTCATTTCAACCACCACTTTCTCCAACAGTTCCGACGCGGACACGGAAACCACATCGTTTGGGAACCGTTTCAAAATTGCATTCTCAATCCTAGGCGGACACGATTGACACACCATGCCGGAAACGTTAAACTTCATCGCGTCCGGTTTCGACACCGCGCAGTCGAAACCGAAATCTGAAATTTCATTCGCGATATCGTCTGGTTTCAACTTCGAGTCATTCGCAATTACCACTGTTGCACTTTCGCTCAATAAGTTCACCGAAAACGAAATCATAGAGTCGTCCTGGATACTTTTAATCGCGTTTTCCACCCCTGACACGCACGACGCGCACGTCATGCCTTCCACGTTGAAGTGATACGTTTTTGATTTTATCGTCTGCTTTTCGGTAAACGAGGACGCCGAATTACTACTCTTTATTAATCTTCCCTTTTCCTCTTCTTCATCTTCGTCGTCGTCTAAGAATACTCCTGGATTCGTTGTTGTTTTCATTGTCTTATTATTCTCGTTGCTTTCGACGCATCCATACCCGGCCAACTCCAACGCTCGAATAATATTTTTAGTCTCCGTCTTAGAGGAGGAGGAGGAGGCACCTTTTTTCTCATCATCATCAGACAACAACAACTTTAAACTCACACAAACGTTCCTCTCTGTCGTCTTCACCGATTTCACGCGAACATCGACCACGTTCTCGACGTTCTTCTTGATCGCCTCGGTCACCCACATCGCGCATCGGTCGCAGGACATCCCGGAGACGTCGAATTCGAGAAGTTTGATGATTTCATCTTTCTCGTCCATCATTTCTTATTATTGCAAATTGTTATACTCCCAGACAGAGAAGAAAAAAAGAACAATAAGAACAAACGCGCTCTTCTCAACACGAGGAGTAGCGCGACGACGTGCGCTCTCTCTCGTCTTCGTATCGAGATGTATAGATATATAATAAGTACGCTTTTCTGTTACGCTCTTTTGGGGGGGCCCAAAATCGACAGACATTTTCTCTTTTTGCTTGAAACCCTAAATTTGTTGTTTAAAGTTTATTGTTAGTTTTTAGCGGATGTAGGGTTGAAGAACTTGACATCGGTTGGGAAATTCCCGCGTAGGTAAACCCTAAACCCTAAAACCCTGGGTGCCTATTAACCCTAAACCCTAGGTTCAAATCCTGCCGACTGCGAAAAAAAAAATGCAGTCGTGTCCGAGTGGTTAAGGTACTAACCGCGACAAGTAAAGTCAGTAACAGTTACTAAAACGAATATCCGTAGGAGACCGACTAGAAGTATACTTTCTTTTTTTTTTTGCACAGCTCCTTTCTTCTCGTCTCTTGCCCAACGATACACATACACACATAAATAATGGGGAAGAGATTTATCTGGAGCGCAGAAGAGGAAGAAGAGGCAAGATGATGTAAAAATTTTCGAAAAAAGAAAAAAAAAGAGAAAAATTCGCTTTTCGTTACTTTTACACGCACAAACTTCACATTCATCATCACAAAAAGAAGGTACGTCGTTTATTATTATAATAATAATAATACGAGAGCGTTAGTATTCGTTCGTTCCCACACTCCAATTCGCATTCGCGTTATTGATTCGCGTGGTGTTTCTCTTTCTCTCTCTTTTACTCTTGCAATTGGTGTCATTTATACCGCTTATAAAAAAAGGGAACAACTTTCTCATCGCGAAAAAAATCAACACCACACGCGCTAAAATCATCGCGACGACGGCTCCGAACGCGAGCGTCGCGCGCACCTTTTGACGCGCAAAACGAACGCGCGTGAAAATGGTGCTTCCGTTTTTCCCGTTTTTTTTAGATGTGGACGTCGAGATGTGCACATCAAAGCGTCTTTTCGTGAAGCGTCGCCGTCGAAGAGGAGAAAAAATTAGACAGATTCATAACTTTCGTTGAGAGCCGTCAGTTTTGGGTGTGTGTGGTGGCTTTTTAAGATAATATACTGACTAATCATTATTACTATTATTATTATTAAAAACACAATAAACAGATATAACATAATAAATAATAATGTCTCAAAAGATTGAAAACTTTCTCTTCACGTCCGAGTCCGTCAACGAGGGTCACCCGGACAAACTCGCCGATCAAGTCTCCGACGGCGTCTTGGACGCCATCTTGGCCCAAGATCCGGATGCCAAAGTCGCTTGCGAAACGGCGACCAAGACGAACATGGTGATGGTTTTCGGTGAAATCACCACCACCGCCAAGGTTGACTACGAAGCGGTCGTGAGACAAGTCTGCAAGGACATCGGCTTCAACTCCGAAGAAGACGGGTTGAACGGGAACACGTGCGAAGTTTTGGTTCGATTGCACGAGCAATCGCCGGATATCGGCCAAGGCGTCCACGGTATGGGGACCAAGGCGTTGGAAGACATCGGCGCCGGTGACCAAGGCATCATGTTTGGTTACGCCACCGACGAGCACGAATCTTTGATGCCGTTGACTTTGGTCTTAGCGCACAGACTGGGCCACAGATTGACCGTCGTGAGAAAGGACGGCACCTGCCCGTGGGTCTTGCCGGACGGTAAGACGCAAGTCACCATCGAATACAAGAACGACAACGGCGCCATGATCCCGCTTCGCGTCCACACCGTGTTGATCTCCACGCAGCACAAGGAAGGCGTCACGAACGAGAAGATTGCGGAAGACTTGATGAACGAAGTCATCAAGAAGGTCATCCCGGAAAAGTACTTGGACGACAAGACCATCTACCACTTGAACCCATCTGGACGATTCGTCATCGGCGGTCCGGATGGCGACGCCGGTTTGACTGGCAGAAAAATCATCATCGACACCTACGGGGGCTGGGGTGCGCACGGTGGCGGTGCCTTCTCTGGTAAGGATCCGACCAAAGTTGATCGCTCCGGAGCGTACATTGCCAGACAAGCGGCCAAGTCTGTCGTCGCCGCCGGCCTCGCGAAAAGGTGCTTGATGCAAATCTCCTACGCCATCGGCGTCGCCAAGCCGTTGTCCGTCCACATCGACACCTACGGCACCGGCTCAATCTCCGACGCTGAAATCTTGAAGAAGGTCGAAGCCGCGTTCGACTTCAGACCGGGGATGATTGGCAAGAACTTGGACTTGAAGAGAGGCGGCAACAAGAGATACCAAACCACCGCGGCGTACGGTCACTTTGGCAGAGACGAGGACCTCAACATCTTCACCTGGGAAAAGGTTATTCCGCTCTAATACTAAGTGATTGATTTATTATATTACATTTTATTTAGAGAGAGAGAGAGAGTAAAGGGTAAAGAGAGAGATAATTAGAAAACACACATCATCGTATAAAGTCACTATCGTATCATCGTTGAAAAGAAGACAAACAAGAAGAATCTTTTTTTGGTTTCGTCTTCAAAGTTTTCGTTGCTTTTCCCTTTCCTTTATGCGCGGCGAATACAATGTTGTTTGCAACACGGAAGACATCTATTATTTCTCGAAATGATACTCTAAATCGCAAAACGACTAAGAAGAGGAAGAAGAAGACGTCGTCTGATGCTACTAATACTACTACGAATGATTTCCATTCTGAAAACGCAAACGTGAACTCTTCCCGAACGTCCACGGCGAAACTCATCGAAACCGTCGCGTCGAGCATATTATCGTTCAACTTGAAAAAGCAAACCAGCGTGACTGTATCGGTGAATTCAGACGATTTCGAAGCGTTGACGAGAGGAAAAGTGCGCGAAGTGCAAATTAAAGGCACCGACTGGTCGAGCAAAAAGAATTTAACGTGCAAGAGTCTCGATATTTCCGTGGGCGAAGTCGAAGTCGATTACGGGAAGATTGTCACGACTGGACGGATAGAGATAAAAAAACCCGGAGGACGAGGACGGGCAAAACTATTCATGAGTTTCGAGGACTTTCGGAACTTTTTGAAGCATCCTTTAACGAACGAGGCGTTGAATGAAGTGCGGATGACGTTCGAAGACGAAGCGCCGAAGCGAGACGAGGCGTCCGAAAGGCTCGTGTTGAAGGCGATATTTGACGAGGAACGAAACGCGGTGAGAACGTTTCAAATGCAGCCGTTGGAGGACGAGCGCGTTGATGTATGCGACGTGAGTAGTGGTACGAGTAGTAGCAATAGTAGTAGTAATAGTAGTAGTAGTAGTAGCGAGCAAGCGGAGAGAGTGAAGCGATTTTTCGAAACGCTCGAGCTCGATTTGATGGGCACGAAGTTGAGATATCAAAACATGCGAGTTCTGGAAAACGGCGTCGCGTTGGACTTGTACGTTTTAGTCGAAAAGTTTCCACCTCCCGTGATAGATTTTTAGTTCTTCTAGATTACTACTTTTAACAACAACACTATGTACTACTAATTCGCTAGAAATACCTCCTCCTCACAACGACCCTCCTTCCCGAATCAATCGGCGTCGTTAAACTCGTCTTCGAAATCCCAATCGCGTTTACGCCGGGGAAAAAGCCTCCTCGGTCGCCGCCAACCGTCACCGCGTACGGAACCTTCGCTTCAATCAACCCCACGGGTACGATTCCCACGTGCTCCACCTCCTCTCGCTCGCTCGCTATAAAACAGTGTCCTTTCGGTACCAACGCGTCTTTCATTTCCTCTCCTCCCGTCTTCGCGTTCGTCTCTTTCCACGCCACGAGGTCGTTTTCCAACGCCACCACTCTTTGCAGCTCCATCGTGTGCCTTCGAATTGGTCTGCTTTTTGCTTCGTTTTCTTTCCCTTCCACCACTCTTTGCAGCTCCATCGTGTGCTTCCGAATTGGTCTGCTTTTTGCTTCCTTTTCTTTCCCTTCCTTAGAAGAAGATAAAGAAGAATACATCGAACCAGGTCTCGGCACGTGCACCGCGTCGCCTCGTTCCACGTCCCAGTATCGGTAGGACATTTTATCCAGCATCGCGTACAGACGTCTTCGTTGTTCTCGTTCGTCGGAACATTCGATGCCTTTGAGACCGGACTTTTCTGCGTCGATTTCCCGAACGGAAACCACCGCATCGTTCGCGCACCACACGACTGGAATCCACGGAAGCGACCGCCACACTTTTCGCCACATTAGTAGTAATATTCGCTGGTGTTTCACCGAGCGTTGCGGTGCTTCATCATCTGTTTTTACGCGTACGTTTACTCCTCATAAATTTTCATCACGTGCGACGGAATTGTAACGAGAAATCCAATACCAAAACCGATGATACCATGAGCACTGCGACCACCAAAACGCGATCGAGAAGTCCTCCTTCTCGTCCTCGGTACCGTCGTCGTCGTAAAAGTCGTGCATTCGTCGTCCAAATACTCTGCCTCCTCCTCCTCTCTCTTTCCCTCCTTCGAGTGTGCGATGCGAAGCACAACGAGTGGGTCGCCCCGGACGGAGATGTCGTCGTCGTCACCGAAGAAGAAGAAGAAGAAGAAGAAAACGCTTCGTTTAAGAACGCGAAGGAAAAGAGTCGTTACGACGATCCCTCGACGCTTTCGCAACTCTTCGACTGGGCGATCGAGAATTCCGACCGAGACAAGCTGAGAGCGATGGCAAAGGCGATGAAAACGAGAGAAGAAGAAGAAGAAGAAGAAGAAGAGGTTGGTGATGAAGGAAACGAGAGAAGGAATTGGCGCTCGGAGGAACTTCTCGAAAAAGCGAAAAACGTGCGCGCAATGCTGGATCAAATGGCCATGCACCCGTCCGAGGTGGAGATTTTGAAAGAAATCACGGAGAAGTTCACGGATGGAAGCGTAGACGTCCGCGAAAGAGTGCGCGCGTTGGAACGTTTGGACGAAATGGTGGCGCAAATCGACCTGGCGTTTGATTTTCACACGATACTCGGATTGAAGCCACTGTTGATGGTGGTGGAGAACGAGAGCGAGGTGAACGAGGTGAGAGCGCAGGCGTGTCAAGTGTTCGCGACGTTGACGAGTAACTACGAGAAGATTCAGGAAATCGCGGCGGATGAGTTTAACGCGGTGTCGGTGCTTTTGAACGCGACTTCGTTGGCGTTTGAGAAGAAGGACGAAACGGTCGCGAAGAAGTGTTTGTTTGCGTTGACGTCGTTGACGAGGAACGTGAAACGATTGAGGAGCGAATACTTGTTCAACGGCGACGACGTGATGCGAGGGAAGTTGAGCCACGCGAAGTATTTATTCAAGAGCTCGCTGATGGCGCCGAAATCAGTCATCGGCGACGCCGTGTGGACGAGGACGGCGAATTTTTTAAGCGACATCGTGATTAACGCGAAACACAGAGATTATAACAACGACGAAGAGACGCAGTTGATGGCGAATTTGTTTAAAGACGATTGGACGGCGATAGAGAAGGCGGCGATACAGGTGAAATTACGCTTTAACTCGCCAAACGCGAGCGAACGAGAGGCGAGCGCGAACTTGGCGTTGGCGATGATCGATAGCAAAGACGACGCGTTTAGAAACGCGTTCAAGTCGATTGATTTTGAAATAGATTTGATATCGTACGATGGGAAATACCCAAACGATTCAAACGAGTTCAAACATCTGGTGAGAGATATTCAACGCGCGTTTAAGAAAAATACCCACGAAGAGTTATAACTTTCGGAGAAGAAGCGCGAGAGGATGTTGTTCTTTTTTAGATAGTATAGTAAGAGTAGCTTTGATGATGAATTATCGCAAAAACGCGCCCACAATTTAAAGACGATCTCTCGGACCCTTCACCGCTTCCTTTTGCGGGCCAATCGTGATCGGTAACTTCGCGTCCTTGGAACCCTTACCGCCAAAGACCAAGCACGCCGCGCCGCCGCTCAACGCCAAGAAGGAGTACATCGCTTCTCTTCGGCCTAAACCTTGCGCCGCGTTTTCGAAAAACTTAGCCTGTTGGTCCGGGTATCTCGCCGTGGACTCCACGCCGTACACGTCCCAGGAGCCAGTCGTGGATTCGACGTCGCCGAGGTCAAAGTACACGGATTCGTCCCCGTATTTCGCGGAGATTTTTTTAGTAGAGGCTTTTGATCTGTTGGTTTTGAATAGGAACGAGAGGTGTGTACTAATGGTCAGGCACAGACACCAAAACGGACGGAAAGAGATGGGCGAGCGCATCTTCGCGAACGACGACGACACCGAGAGGCAGTTGCTCTTTCCACTCTCTGACAACAAAGACGACGAGAGGGCGACTCGTCGTCTCGCCTCTATCTCTCCTTTTCCCACAAAACGACGAGTCTTTGTGGTCCCCAAAAGGAGGAAAAGAAGGGAGGAAAAAAAAAATGGATTCACATTTGCGCGCGCGCGAATAACGTATTCAGAGCAAGAGAAAACGAAACGCACCGTCGCGTCGCGTTTTTCGCCGAGACAACTCTCGCGCCGGTAAAGGTTGAGCTTTGCAATGCAAACATAATTTCGCAAATAAGTGTGTTTATGACGTTTTCGTCTCCTTTTTTTTGTCGATGGTGTTTCCGCGCAATTCGTACCAAACCAACCGTATCTTTGATCTCTGAGTGAAAAAGGAGCTTTTTGAGGCGAGAAGGAAAAAAAAAATTGCAGCCTCAAAACGACGTTTGTTGACACGAGACGAAATTTATGTGCTTGCATTCACATGTTTTGAGATTTCACAGGGCGAGCAAGGGCGACGAATGAAGAAAACCAAAGAATGAAGATGTGAGCAGAGAGGAAAAGAAGTCGTTTTGCTTTTGAAAGAGAGCAACCGCGTTGTTGGGATTCTTAGTAGTAGTATTCTTATTCTTATTATATTAAATTCTCAAAGCTCTGGCGATACTTCCAGCTAAACTCATCACTCGGAACGGCGATTGGCCGTTGACGGCGTCCACGGTCAACGGACACGAGTCGGTGATGAAGAAGTGTTCGAAGCGTTCGCTCGCGTCTGAAGGTTCGGTGAATTTTTTCCAGCTGGAGTTCGGGAAGACGCCGTGGGTGACGTACGCGGAGACTTTGGTCGCGCCTTTTGCTTTGAGTAATCGCATGCATTCGATTAAGGTACCACCGGATTGGACGAGGTCGTCGACGATGACGACGTGTTTGTTGAGTGGGTTGCCTTCTTTGAGCGTGACGATGCGTTTGTCGCCTTCGCGGACTTTGGTGCAGACGACTTCGGTGAACTCGTCCTCGAAGAAGCCGTGGAAACGTTTACAGGCGCCCTCGTCTGGGTACGCTATGGCGATTTCTTCCTTTCCGGCGTCTCCTCTTTTCAATTCTGCGAGTTGTTCGAGCAACAAAGGGATCCCGGACTCGAATAACGGCGACACGCCGTCGCCAAAGTAAAAGCGTTCTTGCAACGCGTGAATGTCGAATATAATCGTCGAGGTTGGTCCACCTCTCGAACTCGGAATGTTGGACAACATCCGCGCCAACGTCACCGCAGTCGGCACCTCGCCTTCTTTATCCACGCGCTCGAACGTCCCTGTCGGGAAAAACGGTAAAATCAGCGTAAAACTCGCCACGAACATTTTCGGAAGCGAATACACGACCGAAATCTGTTCGAATATGGTCGCCGCGTCGTGGAAAGAGGCTAAAAAAGCAACGTGTCTGCCTCGGATATCGTCCGCGTTATCGATAAATATGTTCGGGTACCCGTCTGGAAATCTTCGCCATTTGATCGTGCCCAGTTCCACGGCATCTGTTTTGCGTTTGCGTCGTTTACGAGAGAAGAGGTGTTAGTTAGACACAACAACAAACAAACTTTTTTAACGAGAGAAAAGAAAAACAAAACCTCCCGCGCTTTTGCGGGGCACGACGACAACAACAACAACAACAAAGAAGACTCTCATTTACCTGGATCGTTCGCTCGAACTTCTCTCGCCATCTTTTCCATCTCTGGGCAGTAAAAAACGATTTTCTTCATCGTTCCTCGCTCGGCTTGGCTGGACATTCGTTGTTGCTGTTGATGCGTCATCTGTGACGATTTCTTTCCCAACACTACTAAAAATGAAACGAGCTCTTTTTTTTATACGCGCGTGTGTTTTCGCGCGTCGTGTGTCGCACTGCTCTCCGGTCCAAGTCCTCTCCTCTTCCGCTACAACCGACGAGAGAAAGGAGCACCGCGCACTCGCAACAACAACAACAACAACAACCCACAACAACGACAATGACAACACGACGAACGAGAGCTATTTTTCTTGCCGTCGAGTGATTTTTTTTTTGGCAAAAAATTCAAAAATTTTCTCTCTTTTCTGCGTTACTTCGTTTTGAATTTCACCACCGCTTGAGTGAGTAGTATAAGCGAGTTTTAAAAACAGCATGAACGCGACGACCACCACCACCGAGGATGATGCACCTTTACCACCACCAATTGCGCCTCCTCCGTTGCGGAGCATAGAAAATACGACGACGAATGATACGAATACTACTACTATTACTAATTCGAATAAAAATGCGTACGAAATCGAGAGAGACTTGAAAGTGTCCATGAATTTAGCGCGCTTGAAAGCGCTCGGAATCGACGTCGCGAGAGAGAAGTTAGACCTGGAAAACGCGAAGAAGAAGACAAAGACGAAGAAGCACAACAACGCGAGTAAAAAGAGAACGGAATTTTCTTCTCCTTCTGAGCCGAGAGTGACGAGGAGACAACGAATGATGCAAAACGAAACGAGCGAGGAACGAGCGCAGAGAGAAGCGGCGGAAAAAGTGCAACGAGACGAACTGTTTGACGGAGATGGAAAGCGGAAGAGAGCGAGCAAAACGACACACACGAAATCTCGAGGGATGGAATTTCCAAACGTCCGTGAGGAGTTCCCGAACTCTCTGGGCATGTTTGGACCGTTCGCGATGAAAACGCCAAAAACGAACGGACCGGTCACGGTCGTAGAGGTTGGCGAAGTAGTAAGCGGAGGGCGGCGACGGTTCGCGAGCGAGTTTTGGTCGCGGTCGGGATGTTTGTATCACCACCCGTATTTAATCGGGTATAAAGCGGAGAAAGTATTTCAAGGACGAGTGTATGTGATGGAAATCGTAGACGGCGAGGATAGGCCGATGTTTCGAGTGACGGATAAGGAAGCTCCCGGGAAGACGTTCGTCGGAGAAACGCCGACGGCGCCGTGGTACGATTTGCTCATCAGTAAACGGTTAGGGACAAGGATTAGCGGGCCGCAGTTTTTCGGGTTTTCGGAGAGGACGACGATGGCCGCGATTGGGTTTCAACTGGAAAAAAGTGGAGAGAAGGAAATGTTGAAACAGTGCTATTCGAAAGGATACGCGATGGACGACGGCGAGGTTGAAGAAGAAGAAGAAAATTAGAGAGAGAGAAAGGAAACACGAGGAGTAGCGCACGCAACACACACACACATACAACGGAACTGAAAACTATCTACCAAATACCAATAATTACTACACGTCTACACGCAAATCTAACATCCTAATAAATCCTAATAAATCCTCCCGCAATACCGACTCCGCGGATACTTCTCTTTCAACTCCGGCCACATGACGAACACCACATCCGCCAACCTTAACCCGTAACACAATCTCCCACTCAAGCTCATCCGTCTCGTCCTCGCCACGCTTTCCACGTACATCACTTTACACGCGCTGTTATACCCGAACACTTTCCCGAGAAAACACGCCAAGATTACCGGGACGCACGTCCCGGGTCCGTTCGTTAATATCGCGTCTGGTTTCGTCTTCCAGTACACTCTCCAAGAGTGCCAAAACGCCAACAACGTTGTAAAAACGCTCGTGAAATAGCTCTGTCCAACCTCTCTCGCTCTCGGGACGAAATGATTCCTGTACTCGCCATTCGTTCCTCCTTGCACTTCTTCCCGCTCGAATCGCTCGACTTTCGCCACGCTCGTCGTATCCGAAACCGCGAAGATATACTCTCGTTTGGGAAACACATTGGAAAAATCATCTCTCTTCTTTGTCTTCTTCTCGTCTGACAAAAACGACCGCAAAATATGCACCATCTCCGCGGTGTGCCCGCCAGAACCGATCACGACCAGAAGTTTTGCGCCGTGTGACTCTCTCTTTAGTTTTTGAGACGATGGTGACGACAAAGCGACGCGTACCGTTCGGAGGAAAAGGACGACGATGACGATGAGAAAAAAAACAAAGTTTTGCGTCATTTTTTGTGACTTGTGGTGTACTTGTTTCATTACATGACGAGATACACAATACTAATGAGCAATCGATGACGATGAGAACGGCTGAACGATCGATCGCAGAACCTCTCTTGGCATCGTTTCTGGTCTCCTTGGTCTCCTTGGTCGCGTGCGCGATCGCGCCGATTTTAACCCGCCTCTCCTCTCTCGCTTCTGTATCTTCTTCATCAACAAGTTGGAAGAAATCAAACGCGCGCGCGATGGCCTTGTTTGGAAGCGGAGCGTTACTCGCCGACGCGTGCACGCACGGAATTCCGAACAGTTTTGGGAAACTCGACGGAGGAGGAGGAGAGTTTGCCGGCGGGTGTTTTTTGAGCGGCGTGTTGACGTTCTATGCGCTCGATTGCTTCATTCGTGCGAGAGTACGTGCGAAGAGTCTTGCTTCTGAAGATGACGATGGAGTCGCGAAGAGGAGGAGGAAAAGGAGAACTCGAGGAGGTCAAAAGGAGGAGGAGGATGGCAGCGGCAAGAATCATCCTGGTCACACTCGATGGCAGAATATCGCGTCTGGAGGATGGTTGAACTTATTCGCGGATGGGTTGCACAATTTTACGGACGGCGTCGCGTTAGCGATGTCTTTTAAAAAAGGAGGACGAAAAGCCGGCCTGGCGACTGCGACGGCGTTGGCGACGCACGAGCTCCCGCAAGAGATTGGCGATTACGGCGTGTTAAGAAACTGTGGGTTTTCGCATGGACACGCGTTAGGGTTTAACTTTTTATCCGCGACGCTCTCGATTGTAGGGACGGTGTTTGCTTGGTACGTCGGGAAGATGAGCGAGAAGTGGGAGGTTGGATTGGAGGCGTTTTGCGCAGCCGGGTTCGTGTTCGTGTCGATATCGCAAATGGTGACCGTATCGGTGGAAGAGGAGGAGGAGGAGGAGGAGGAGGGGAAGCACCGAGATAAAGGTAACAAAAGGCCGTACGCGAGAGACATGATGAGTGTTCTATTGGGCGTGCTCGTCGTGTATCAAGTGCACGCCGTGTTCGGGTGTTGCGGAGGTCGCGAGGAAGAGGGACATCATCATCATCAACATCATCATCACGACGAACACTGATTTAAGTATTCATAGTAGAAGAATTGTTACGAACGTATCGAGTAGTATATTAGTATGCATGTATATATATACACATAATGTATTTGTATTTTAATAACAGATCACCTCCTCCTCCTCCAATAAAGCATCATCTTCACACTCGTCCTCCGTGAACGTGTTTGCAATCGGGATTTTTCATTTGATCGAGCTCTTCAACCTCCGGTATAACCTCTGGATACACAACTTTCACTACCGCTTCTAATTTCTCGTACTCCTCTCTCGCCTTCCCAGCCTTACCCATGAACGAGTTAATTCTATCGTAATCCAAAGCTCCTTTCTTCCTTTGCTGTTGCACTCTAAGTTCGTGACACAACAAATTCACCCGCAACTCCTTCAATCTCGCCACCGTCGCCGCGCGATTATCTCTCGATTGCGTCCATTCCGAGTGCATTTGCTGAATGTGCTGCGGCACACCCGCCCCATCAAAATCTGTCCCACCGATATCCCCGCCGTCCATAAACGCCCTCTCCTTATCCAATCCAACCATCGGCTGGCTCGCGCCCGCCCTCGCCCCGCCCGACACCAAACACACGTCCGCTTGCCTCTTACATTCCTTCGCTTGCATCGCGCACCACTGCCCTTGTTCTCTCCCCGGCATCGTCGCCGAGTTCCAGTCGCCAATGTACACGCCGAGCACGCACACGCAAAACGAATACGCCAGGAACGTCGTCAGAAACCGTTTCTTATCGAGAACGAGACGATCGAGCCAATCGTACACGGCCATTCGAGCGTGGTATTGATTATCTTTTCTTTGTTGCATCGCCGCGAGTTGCGCCGCGGTGGTTGTTTGCTTGTCGCTCGAATTCGTATTCGCTTCTTCGTCTTTTAAAGAGGAAGCGTTTCCGA
>Ga0255758_10002747_pt1 | contig 16029 bp, 12 predicted proteins | sample 011ome_24_FD_179958 | JGI IMG/M metagenome (GOLD analysis project Ga0255758, IMG submission 179958) | Coastal salt marsh microbial communities from the Groves Creek Marsh, Skidaway Island, Georgia - 011513CT metaG (version 2) | ecosystem: Environmental > Aquatic > Marine > Intertidal zone >...
TGGCAGGAGGAAAACAAACCGCAAGGCAAAAGATGATTAACCTAATGTATTTGGTCTTCATCGCAATGCTTGCGCTTAATATGTCAAAAGAAGTTTTAACGGCCTTTGGGGTTATGGACGAGCGATTAATCGATGCCAATGCTGCATCAACAGCTCGTAATAATGCCTTTATGGAAAATTTGGCAACAAAAGCGGCAGAGCAGCCTGAGCAGTATTCTACAGTAAAAGAAAAGGCGGACCAAATCAGCGCCTTAGCTGTAGACTTGACTGATTTTATTGAAAACTTGAAAAGCCAGATGATGGCCACGGTAAAGCCCGATGATCAAGACAATTACGAGGTCCAAGACAAACCAGATTTCTTAGATCAGACTTTGTTTAATGGGGCTAATATATCGCCAGTAGGTAAAGAGTTTTTGGCCAAAATAGATGCTTACCGAGAAGGGGTTTTGACCCTAGTAGGAGAGGACTATCCGAGTATTGCGGCGGATATTGAAAAGAAATTTTCGACATCAGATGTGCGACAACGCAGTGATAACGTAAAAAAACCATGGCTGAATTACCAGTTTGAAGGTTTTCCACTAATTGCTTCAAAAACTAGATTGAGCCAAATCCAAGCTGATGTCAAAACGACTCAAAGTGAGATTCTCTCTAAAATGTTAGGAAGTCAGCAAGAAGCTGCACTGTCTTTTACTCAGTACAACACCCTATTAGAGCAAACTAAATCAGCTTTTTACGCTGGAGAATCCTTTGATGGAGGGATTGTACTAGGGAGAAAAGACCCAAATACTAAGCCGAACCGTGTCGAGTTGACTTTAGACGGTAAACCCCTAAGCGAATCGCAATACACCATCGAGAGTGGTAAGGTAAAACTTAATATTAGTGCGGGCGCTGCTGGTGATCATAAAATAGAAGGGAATTTAATTTTCTTACAAGATGGTAAGGAGGTTGAAATTCCGGTTGATGTCTCTTTTGCGACGATTACAAAGCCTAATTCAGCGGTAATTGCTGCAGATAAGATGAATGTGGTATATCGTGGTGTCGAAAACCCGATGACTGTTTCTATTCCCGGAATTCCGGACAATAAAGTTACGGCTACTGCTTCAAGCGGAAAATGGAAAAAACTCTCCGGAACAAACTATTCTTTTGAACCGGCAAGTGGTACAAAAGTAACTATTAATGCTTCTGGGGTGTTGCCTGATGGTCAAAAGGTAAATACGCCTGCTGAATTCCGTATCAAAGACATTCCTCGTCCTGTCGGTTCAATTCGCGGAGAAACCGGTGATGGTGCCTGCGTACGCATGCAGCGTCAAGGCTTAGAGATCGCCAGTGTTGGTGCAGCCTTAGAGGATTTTGATTTCGATTTAGGTCTAAAAGTTACAGGATTTAGCTTTAAAGTTTCTGGACAACCTACTGTTATGGTTCAAGGCAATAAGTTAAATAGTCAAGCTAAAAGTGCTTTAAATCGTGCTCGTCGAGGCGAGACGGTTCAGATATTTGATATTAACGCTAACCTCGTTGGCAACTCTTCGTACAAATTGAAGAAGATCTCTCCAGTTTGTATTGAATTAACAAATTAATTTTATACCATGCGTTTAACACAAGTATTTCTTGGAATTGCGTTGATGTTGCTTAGTCCTAGTCTGCAGGCTCAGCTCAACATCCTCAACGCGAAATCTCCAGATGAAATTGGGCTTAAAACCGATGCTCAAATAGCATACGATAATGATAATCCATTGCCTTATGGTTACGTTGATGATCGGGATATTCTTTGGTCCAAAACCACTTGGGAAATTATTGATTTGGACGAGCGTGTGAATTTTCCGCTCTATTATCCAATTGACACAAATAATATAGGTTCAGAGCGCCGTTCTTTGTATGATGTTTTGGTTAAAAACATCAAGAATGGTACAATTTCAGAGGTTTATGCGGACTCTTACTTCTCTGAAAAAAGAACTCTCAGAGACATCGAAGGTTCTCTTGTCTATAGTGATACTACGGACTTAGGAATTGAACAGTTTAACGCGGTCGGTCGTGTTGATCCAGAATATGTCAGAAAGTTTACTTTAGATGCTGGAGATATAGAGGAATGGCGTATACGTGGGGTTTGGTATTTAGACAAGCGTCAAGGTGAATTACGCTATCGTTTACTGGCGATTTGTCCAGTAGCGAATGAGGCCCGTTCCAAAGCGTTCCCTGATGACGGTGTAGACGCTAAGGTAGAGTTATTTTGGGTGTGGTATCCCGGAGCGCGTGAAGTGCTCCACAAGGCAAAAGCCTTTAACCGTAAAAATACATCCCAACCCATTTCCTTTGATCATTTACTAAATTCGAGGCGATTTAATGCGGTAATATTTAAAGACGACAATGTACAGGGAGACCGTGGTGTAGCCGATTATATCAATGACAATGCACTGATGCAGCTTCTTGAGTCTGATCGTATCAAAGATCAAATCCGTAATATTGAAATTGACCTTTGGAATTACTAAAAGGTTGTAACCTAAATGCTAGCCCTCCTGCCCAAACAGGAGGGTTTTTTATATGAGGTCTTTAGATTTTGTTATCGTTGGGTTCGGGATTGCGGGAGCAACATTCGCTCGCGAATTAGTTCATAGGGGACATCGTATACTGGTGATTGATTCTAATGTGCATAAGGCCACGGCGATTGCCGGAGGAACGATTCATCCCGCGGTTTTACGCTATTATAATCAGGTTTGGCGAGCCGATGAATTTTGGCCAAAGGCTAAGACGTTTTACCAAAATTGGGAACAAGAATTAGAAATACCCCTTATCACAACAAAAGGTTTAATTCGCGTATTTGATGCCAAAGAGGAATCTGAACTTTGGTGTGAAAAGCGAGTCGATAAATTCTGGGGAAAATACCTGCGTCCTCTTAATGATGTTAAAGAGCAAGAATTAAATCAACTTAATACACCACACGGTTGCGGCATTTCAGAGGATTTTTGGCGTTTCGACCCTAAATTATTACTCGAATCGTATCGACAAAGGCTTACTGATGAGGGTCAATATTTAAATGTTGAATTAACTTTTAATTCGGATCATACTCTAAATGACGCCCTATCCGATTTGGGGTTCAAGGCCAAGCATGTGATCTTGGCGCAGGGCTATCAACAAACGTATTGGCCGGGATTAGTCCATGGGAACCCAATACAGGCCAAAAAAGGTCAATACATGATTATTGAGTGTCCTGGACTTAATTTATCAAAGGTGGTCAAGTCCAAATTCTTTATTATCCCAATGGGCCAGGATTATTATCAAGTAGGGGCGACCTACCCACGTCAAGGCCAGCCAAATGGCATAAAGGAATCGCAAAATAAAATAGTCGCTGATTTAGACGGCTTGCTTAAACTGCCTTACCGAATTGTGGATTATTGGGATGGCGTGCGTCCCACTACAAAAGACCGAAAGCCAATTTTAGGACGCATGCACCCTCAGAGTGATTTATATGTTTACAATGGTTTAAACTCTAGGGGCCTACTTATGGCTCCATTACTGGCAAGTTGGTTAGCCGATTTTATTTTGGATAAAAAAGAATTGCCCCCGGAAGTTTCCCTCAATCGCTTTTTTTAATTTTAGAGGAATCGTAACTAAAGAAAAAGTTAATCCAAATATTTCTTGATAGACGTAATATGATCGGAAGGCTGAGCACAAGCACTCCAGAAATTGCATAAAACGTTTGCAGACGATCTAGTGATAATAAAAAGTAACTAATGATAAATGTGGCCACGGCAAACGCTACCCCTACGGCATAACTCACATACATTGCCCCATAGAAAAAAGAGGGTTCAATTTTGTATTTGACTCCACAATTTGGGCAGTGCTCGTGCATGAGTAAGGTTTTGGAAGCCTGATAAGCCTTCGGGCTTTGATACATCGGTCCGCTATGACAAACCGGGCAACTTCCAGTAAAAATGCTGTAGAGTTTTGTGCCTTTGAATAGATTCATTTTCTTTTTTTTTGCCTAGACAAATTTAAGCATCTTTGCACGACTCAAATGTTACCTTTGTTACTCAATGCTTAATATTCATAATTTATCTGTTTCCTTTCAAGGAACGCCCTTATTTGAAGGCGTCACCCTGCAATTAAAAGGAGGGGACCGTGTCGGACTTATTGGTAAAAATGGGGCTGGAAAATCTACACTTTTAAAGATAATCGCAGGAGCTCAAGAGTATGATACAGGTCAGATCGCAACAGATAAAGAAATTTCTGTTGGGTATCTAAGACAAGATATTGACTTTGAACAGGGACGGACGGTTCTTCAGGAAGCCTATGTGGCTTTTGAACTTTTACAAGGGTTTGAGCAAAAATTAGAACAAATCAATACTGCCCTGGCAGATAGGACCGACTATGAGAGCCAGGCGTATACCGATTTAATCGAAGCACTTAGTGATGTTCAACATCAATATGAGATACACGGAGGCTATGTTTATCAAGGAGAGACCGAGCGGATCTTGCTGGGTCTAGGCTTCACACGTGCAGATTTTAATCAAATGACAGATACCTTTTCAGGTGGATGGCGTATGCGTATTGAACTGGCCAAATTACTGCTCCAACAACATGACATCCTTCTACTCGATGAACCGACCAATCACTTGGACATTGAATCGATTTTGTGGTTGGAAGATTTTCTTAATAGTTATCCTGGAGCCGTAGTTTTAGTGAGTCACGATAAGATGTTTTTGGATAATGTCACCAACCGAACTATAGAGTTGTCGACGGGTCGCATGTATGATATGAAATTGCCGTATACGAAGTATTTGGTCGCACGTGAGGAACGCCGTTCACAACAAATGTCCATTCAGAAAAATCAGCAAAAGCAGATCGAACAAACCGAGCGTTTGATTGAAAAATTCCGCGCAAAGGCCTCAAAGGCGTCTATGGCCCAATCCTTGATTAAAAAGTTGGATCGTATGGATTTGATCGAAGTTGATGAAGACGATAACGCCGTAATGACACTTAATTTTCCGGTATCGAGAGATCCAGGTAAAGTGGTCTTCGTTTTGGAGCAAATTACCAAGAATTATGGGGAGAAGTCCGTGCTTTCTGAGGTCGATTTAAGAATTTCACGAGGAGATAAAATCGCTTTTGTAGGGCAAAATGGTCAAGGTAAATCAACTTTGGCTAAAATTATGGTCGACGCCATATCATATCAAGGATCCCTTACCTTGGGACATAATGTAGATATAGGCTATTTCGCCCAAAATCAAGCCGAGTATTTAGACGGGAATAAGACCGTAGAGGAGACCATGATCGATGCGGCGGATCAAAATACACGCCCAAAAGTAAGAGATATTTTAGGCGCCTTTTTGTTTCGGGGCGAAGAAGTGGATAAATACGTTAGGGTGCTTTCCGGAGGGGAGCGTAATCGATTGGCTTTGGCCAAATTGCTTTTGCAGCCCTTAAACGTGCTGGTTATGGATGAGCCCACAAACCATTTGGACATAAAATCAAAAAATGTTTTAAAGCAGGCGCTTATGCGCTTTCAAGGAACCTTAATTCTGGTTTCTCACGATAGAGATTTTCTGCAGGGCTTGACCCAGGTGGTATATGAATTCAAAGAGGGCCATTTGAAAGAATATTTAGGGGATATTGATTTTTTCTTGGAGCAGCGTAATTTGGGTAATTTGCGCGAAGCAGAAAAGCGAACATTACAGACTGAAGAACCTGCTAAGCAAAAAAGTAAAAATGAGGGACAACTCAGCTATAAAGAACAAAAAAAGAAAAAATCCCTTGCCAATAAATTGAGTCAGATAGAACGGGACATTCAAAAGTTAGAGGCAGAAATTAAAAGCCTTGATGAAGATTTGGCAAAAAATCCAGAATCCCTCAGTACTCAAGAGGATTTTTACAAAAAATACGAAGCGAATAAATCCAAACTCGAGTCTTTGATGACGGACTGGGAATCAGTGAGTTTTGATTTAGAGCAGCTCTAATTTTTTATGATATGTTTAACGTTATCATGGCGTAAAGCCCTTAATTTTAATAGTAACTAAGAAAGATAACTAATACAAATTCCTTCCGTGCGTAAAATCATTAATACCGTAATTGCGATTGTCATCATCCTGGGTGCTGTCTTATATGCCAATCATTTAGTCAGTAATAACAACCGCGTTAAACCTCCTGCCAAAAAAGTTGTAAAAACAGTTTTTGCTGAGACCGCACAAAATGGTCCAGTACCAATTTCCATAAACACCAATGGCTTATTGATGGCCAAAAACCGATTTGAGCTCTTTGCTGAAGTCCAAGGAATTTTAAAAAGTGGAGCCCGTGAATTTAAACCGGGTCAAATCTTTAAGAAGGGGGATCTGTTGATTAATATTGATGCCCAAGAATTTAGGGCTTCGCTCGTTTCTTCACGCAGTAATTTTCAAAATACTATTGCAGGAATGATGGCAGATCTCAAATTAGATTATCCTAAGGCCTATAATCAGTGGAATGACTTTTTGCAGCGTTTTGATTTGGAAAAACCCCTACCTGCTTTACCTGAAATTAACGACAAAAAAGCAGAATTGTTTATCGCTGGACGCGGTGTGACTTCCGCTTATTACGCGATTAAAAACCTTGAGGAACGACTGGTGAAGTACAGTATTAGAGCGCCGTATGATGGTGTTTTAGCTAGTGCTTCTGTGACTGAGGGCACACTGGTTCGTCCGGGGCAAAACTTAGGTGAATTTATTGCCACGGACGTCTATGAACTCATGTTGAGTATTGCTCCTGATCCAAGTGATTATCTGAATATTGGAGATGTCGTGGCCCTGCGTGCTCGAGCAGGAGATCGGACCTTTAAGGGAACAGTTACACGAATAAATAAACGCGTAGACCCAACAACACAAATGGTTCAGGTTTTTGTTGAAACCCGAGACCCGTCTCTTAAAGAGGGAATGTACCTTGAAGCAGAAATTAATGCAGGATCTGTCGATGATGCTATTTTAATGTCAAGAAAATTACTCGTCGATGAATCGTCAATTTATGCAGTAAAGGACGGATTACTCGTGCTTTTAGATGTGCGCCCCGTTTATTTTATGCCCAATAAAATGGTGGTGCGCGGCATACCAAACGGGAGTATGTTTTTAACACAACCGGTTGCTGGAGCACATTCGGGTATGATGGTTCAGATTTTCGATACACAAGAGGGTCTCGACAATGATGAGAATATTTCTCAACCGCACGAGGCTTCAACAGAGAATTAATAGACCCGTACATTAAACATCATGCGTAAACTGATCACTTATTTTATTCGTTACGAGGTCGCCGTAAATGTTATTATTCTGGCCTTTGTGGTTTTGGGTATAGCAGGAGCCAAGCAACTAAAATCTTCTTTCTTTCCACTTCAAGACCCTGAAATAATCAATATTAATATCGCCTACCCTGGGGCGGCGCCTCAAGAAATCGAAGAGGGTATTGTTTTAAAAATTGAAGACAATCTCAAAGGCCTCATCGGAATTGATCGCGTGACCTCGGTGTCAAGAGAAAACGGAGGAAGTATTACTGTTGAGATTGAGACGGGTCGTGACATAGACGTGCTTTTGGCGGAAGTAAAAAATGCGGTAGATCGCGTGCCAAATTTCCCAACAGGTATGGAGCCTCTTGTGGTGGCTAAACGTGAGAATGTGCGGCGTACTATAGAGTTTGCGATTTCGGGTCAAGATGTTGGCCTGGCTGCGTTAAAAGACATTGGTCGTCAAATTGAAAATGATCTCAGACGAATTGATGGCATCTCTCAAATTGCTGTGAGCGGATACCCCGACCAAGAAATTGAAATTGCTGTTCGGGAGGCTGATATATTGGCTTATGGACTCAGTTTTACTGAGGTAGCTTCGGCGGTAGCCCGCGCTAATATTCTCAGTACAGGGGGAAACATTAAGACTCAGGCTGAAGATTATTTGATTCGTGCCAATAACCGCGCCTATTTTGGGGTGGCGCTCAATGGACTAGTGGTTCGGTCAAAAAATGACGGAAGTGTGGTGCGTCTTCAGGATGTCGCAGAAGTGCGAGATCGTTTTTCTGAGTCGCCCAATGCCACTTTTTTTAATGGCAATAAGGCGGTTATTATTGAAATTACCAATACCAATAATGAGGATTTAATCAGTACATCGACTAAAGTAAAAGAATACATTCAACAGTACAACCAAACCCATACCGGGGTGCAATTGGATGTGATTAATGATGCTGCTGTAACTTTAGAACAAAGAACAGATTTGCTTCTGGAAAATGGGGCTATGGGGATTTTTCTCGTGCTCTTATTTTTATCGATTTTTCTCAATACTCGTCTGGCGTTTTGGGTCGCATTTGGATTGCCGATTTCATTTTTAGGCATGTTCATATTTGCCAATCAATTTGGGGTGACCATCAATGTTCTGAGTTTGTTTGGAATGATCATTGTCATTGGGATCCTTGTGGACGATGGCATTGTGATTAGTGAAAATATCTATCAACAATACGAGCGCGGTAAATCACGGATTCAGGCGGCCATAGATGGGACTATGGAAGTAATTCCGCCGATACTCTCGGCCATTATTACCACAGTCTTGGCGTTTTCGACTTTTCTTTTTCTCGATGGGCGTATTGGGGCATTTTTTGGAGAAGTGAGTGTCATTGTGATTTTAACTTTGACCGTGTCCTTAATTGAAGCCCTCATTATTTTACCGGCCCACATTGCACACTCCAAAGCACTTGTAAAATCAGAGCCAAAGGAGGCTAAAAAGACCATTTTTGGTCGTGTATTTTTGAAATTGCGCGAGCTAAATGTTTATGGAGATCGTTTGATGAGTTATCTGCGGGATCGACTCTACGCCCCTGTTTTGGCTTTTGCTTTGCGTCAGCGGTTTATTACGTTTTCAATTTTTCTGGCCCTTTTGATCATTACAATTGGCTCTGTAAGAGGAGGCATTATTCGTGGGGCATTTTTTCCAATGATTGCCAGTGATCAAGTACAGATCAATTTATTGATGCCCGAAGGGACAAATCCAACCATAACAGATTCGATCATCAGCAGAATTGAGACGGCTGCATGGGAGGTAAACGAGGTCTATACGGCCAAGCAAACTGGAGGCATTCAAGTGGTTCAAAATATAATAAAAAACGTTGGCCCTGGGAATAATAAGGCTTCACTAGAAATCAATTTACTGCCTGGAGAGCAGCGCGATTTTGGGGCACCAGAAATTAATAATGCAATACGAGAGGCAACAGGCCCAGTCTTTGGCGTCGAACGATTGACCTTTGGTTCTGGTGGAAACTTTGGAGGCAGTCCGGTCTCTGTGTCCTTATTAGGGGCAAACACGGCTGAGCTGAAAGCGGCGAAAGACGAACTTTTAGAAATCATGGTTCAGAATCCTTTGCTGGTTGATGTCGCGGATACAGATCCTGAGGGGATTAAAGAAATAAACATCCAGCTTAAAGAATCTGCCTATGCCTTAGGGTTAACGCTTCAAGAGTTGATGAGTCAGGTGCGGGCCGGATTTTTTGGGCTTCAGGCACAGCGTTTCCAGCGGGGACAAGATGAAATTAGAGTGTGGGTGCGCTACGATCGTTCTAATCGTGAATCGATCAATGATTTAGATCAAATGCGTCTTATCACCCCAACTGGTACGCGGGTACCTTTTGGAGAAATTGCAACCTATAATATTAGTCGTGGTGATGAAAGTATTAGTCACCTTAATGGTCTTCGTGAAATTCAGATTTCTGCGGATTTAAAAAATCCAAAGGGAAGTGCCACGGATATTTTGTTGGATTTAGAAAACAACATAATGCCGGACATTTTGTCCAAATACCCCTCTGTGAGCGTTTCTTATGAAGGACAAAACAGGGAGGCCAACAAATTAACGCGCTCTGCCAAAACCGTTGTGCCGATTATTATCTTACTCATCTACATGACGATTGCATTTACCTTCAGAAGTTATAGCCAGCCCCTGCTTTTATTATTTATGATTCCATTTAGTTTTATTGCTGTGGCTTGGGGCCATTGGATTCACGATCTGCCCATAAATATTTTGTCGGCATTAGGGATCATTGCACTTATCGGAATTATGGTTAATGATGGTTTGGTATTGATTGGGAAGTTTAATAGTTATTTGCGCGATGGTCTCAGTGTTGATCAAGCGCTGACAAAGGCAGGTCGTATGCGATTTCGCGCCATATTTTTAACTTCGTTAACCACCATTGCAGGGATTGCACCGCTTTTACTTGAAAAAAGTCGTCAAGCACAGTTTTTAATTCCTATGGCAATTTCGATTGCTTACGGTATCGCAATTGCTACAGTACTTACCCTGATTATGTTACCCATATTATTGTCTTTTACTAACGATGTAAAAAGAAGGGTTCATTGGTTGATTCACGGGGAACTTTTGCCCAGGGAACGATTTGAGCGCGTCACTAAAGAACGTGAATTTATAGAGCAGTGGTCCGAAGAGCCACAACCAAAACAATTTACCGAGGATGAAGCTTAGTTTACGAATTTTTATAGGCCTTTTGGCTTTAGGTCTTGTGGGTCCGTTTTCAGTGTGCGGTCAAGAGATTACTGTATTGACCAAGGACCAGGCCATGGCTCAAATGTTGTCTGCCAACTTCGGGATTCAAATGGCGCAAAATCAAAAGTTACAAGCAGAAAATAACGCCTCTGTACTGAATTCAGGATATTTGCCTAGTGTCGCCGTCACTTCTGGAGCGAGTTATGATCTTCAAGACCAGGAAGTAACCTTTCGTGATGGTTCGTTAAATGTCGTTGATGGGGCTGAAACCAAAAGACTTAATGCGGCGCTCAATCTCAATTATACCATATTTGATGGAATGGGCCGCTATTATAATTACAAGCGCCTAAAGCAAACTGAAAAACTCAGCGGCTTACAAGTACGCGCTACGGTTGAGTCGACCTTGTTGCAGTTATTTACAGTTTACTTTGAATTGGCGCGTTTGACTGAAAACGAAGCAGTTTTAAAACAAGTCTTAAGTAATACCAAAGACCGTCTGACGCGAGCAAATTACGGCTTTGACTTTGGACAGAACACCAAGCTAGATGTACTTAATGCGGAGGTTGACTTGGTAAACGACAGTATTGCGTTAAACAATAATGCACAGCAACTCGCCAATACAAGAAGGGACTTAGCGGTTTTGCTCAATGATGATTTAAATAAAATGTTTTCAGTGGATACCACTGTGGCCTTTTTAGATGATTTGACTTTAGAGGCCATGAAAAAGACCGCAAAAACAGAAAATGTTCGTGTACTTATTGCAGAATCAAACAAGCAATTAAGTGTCTATGGTGTTAAATTTCAACGCGCTTTAGAATTGCCTAGACTTGGGCTTACTGGAGCCTATGGTTGGAATGAAGGGATTTTTCCTGCTACAGGTTTTGCCACCAAAAATATCAGTTCTGGATTTTCTGCAGGACTTCAACTCAGTTGGAATATTTTTGATGGTGGGGCGAATCGCACCGCATTTAAAAACTCTAAGATCAATCTCGAGACTCAAGAATTGGCTTTGGAAGAAATAAAAATCCAAGTTGACCGTGATGTGGCCAATACTTATGGAGATTTTTTAAATAGAAAAAACGCTTATGAACTTTTAGAACGAGCCATAAGTACGGCGCAAAATAACTACGATCGCTCTCTAGACCGCTTTAGATTGGGACAATTGACTTCATTAGAATTACGCCAAGCGCAGATTAATTTGCTCAATGCTAGAATGAATGCCAATATGGCCAAGTATCAAGCGAAATTGACCGAATTGACCTATCTGCAGGCTTGCGGTCAGTTGCTCAATGTCCCTCTTTAGTCTTTTGGGATTGATTTAGCTTTTGAAAAAGCTGTGTAATCAATAAAATGTGAGGAAAAGTTATGGCCACTAGAGCGGCAAACAGAATTGGAAACAATCCATTTCCGATCAAGTCATACACTTTATACAGTAAGAAAATCCCAAATACAGAAACGAGCCAATAGAGGTAACTTTGCTTGAAGTACCGAAGTGCCGATTTGTAACTAAGCGCATATCCCTCGACTAAAATCTGATCTTTTATCGAAGGAATAGCATGCCAAATGACAAAATATACCGCAAAAGATAAAGGTAGTTCTGTATTGAAAAAGACGATATAGAACATTATTAGGTAAAACATTTCCTCAAAAATTTCTTTTTTAAAGAATTTATAATGTTTTATCCATGAAAGAATCAAAAGTCCAATCAAACCTATCGTTAAATAATTCATTGGAAAACCCGTAATATCCCAGTCGGTCATTTGAAAGATAAGAAATTGGACCTCATTTTGGTGGGTGTAAAACATCATTGAAAAAATGACCATGCCATAAAGGGTGAAGTCAAATGCTTTGATTTTTGAGTCGGACAATCTATTGTGCAAATGCTGTTCTCCAAAATGATAACTACTAAAGAGCATAAAAACGATTAGTCCTAAGACACGCCAATAAAAGGCTAGAGTGAACACAATAGCCCCTAGGCTAACATAGAAGCCGATTAAAACCCATTTTTTCGTTTTGTTTTTGGTCAATAGCTCTTGCAAAAGATTTATATCGTTGGACCCATGCATCAGTCCAAGAGAAAGAACAAAAATTCCAGAGGCTAAAAGCTCAATTTGCGCATTTGTGTAAAGGGAAATCCATATTACAAATGCCGTAATAATTATGTTAAAATTTTTGTTCATTGTTAAATTTTACTCGTCTAATTTACGAAAAACGAAAAATTTATTTGCCAGTCAAAAATAAATGTTTAACTTTATATAAATTATGTTAAACAAATTTAATTAACCATGACAGCATTATTAACTACATTAACTATGGCGTCCAAAATGGCGCCTGATGATTATGTTGGTTTTACATTCTTTGTAGGATGTATGGCCATGATGGCAGCTTCTGCCTTCTTTTTCCTATCGATGAATGGATTTGACACCAAATGGAGAACTTCGATTCTCGTTTCGGGTCTAATCACCTTCATCGCAGCAGTACACTATTGGTACATGCGTGATTATTGGGCTTCTTTTGGAGAATCCCCAACTTTTTTCCGCTACGTAGATTGGGTCCTCACAGTTCCACTGATGTGCGTAGAATTCTATTTAATCCTTAAAGTTGCAGGAGCCAAGAAGTCTTTAATGTGGCGTATGATCTTCCTTTCGGTTGTCATGCTTGTAACAGGATATTTCGGAGAAACAATTGACCGTGGAAATGCACAGGTTTGGGGTCTTATTTCAGGTATTGCATACTTCGTAATTGTGTATGATATTTGGATGGGATCAGCCAAAAAACTTGCCGAAGCTGCAGGTGGTGCTACCCTTTCGGCTCACAAAATGCTTAGTTGGTTTGTCCTTGTAGGATGGGCGATTTATCCAATTGGATATATGGCTGGTACTCCAGGATGGTACGACGGGATTTTTGGCGGATTGAATCTTGATGTTGTTTACAACATTGGAGATGCCGTTAACAAGATTGGATTTGGTTTGGTTGTATACGGTTTAGCTGTAGCCAAGCAAAACGAAGCTTAAGCGTCGATATGATTGAGAAAAAGCCGCTCCTTGGAGCGGCTTTTTTTTTGGTTTTAACTGAAATTATCAGGCAATTAATTAAAATGAAATATACTTGCAGCGTATCATCTTTTGTTTGTATTTTTGCCAAATATCGCGGGATAGAGCAGTAGGTAGCTCGTCGGGCTCATAACCCGAAGGTCACAGGTTCGAGTCCTGTTCCCGCTACTAAAACAATAAAACGGTTATACTTTTATAGTGTAACCGTTTTTTTTTGAAGAAATGATTTGATCTAATATTTTACTTAGTGCAGGAACTGACATCAATTTCGCTATATAAATTTGGGTCTTGGTTAGGATCTTCGACCTTGTAAGCCATCATTGAAATTTTAACAATTTCATCACTCGTAGAAAAACAAAGTTGATGAAAGTTGTCGTTGTCATTTATATCTACTACAGAAATAGGCACATGAGGTATTAGTCCCCCCGAACAGTAAGAATAGCCAACATAGTACTGAAATAAGTCAGATTCGCTATCACCACTTATATATGGTGTAACACCACCATTCCATGCAACTTGAATCGTTTGAGTATCTGAATCACATTCATTCAGATTACCATCAATTCTTTGGGCAAAGAATAAACTTGGTCCATCAGCCAGCGGAATAACATTCGTGGTATTAATTCCCTTTAAGTTTATTATTTCTGAACAAGCGGACTCTCCCGATAAAGTATCAGTTGTAAATAAATCCCCTACAACTCTAACCTCAACAGGCGGATTAGTAACAGCGGTGCCAAATTCACCTAAGAGAAGCACAGTTCGATTTTCTCCATTTTCATTAGCTGGGGCCATGGAGACACAAATAGGGGTATGTATATTTCCAAGGCTATCTAAAACTTCAAAATCAGTTTCTGATAAACTGGATGCATCTAATGGGAATTTAAAATTAACAGGCATACCATCTAACAGGCCTGCTTGTTGATTACATAAAAATAGACTTGGTAGTGCATTATCGAGTCCAAAGAAAGCCGACACAAGAGTATCTTCTATTTCTTCTGAAGTATATTCTCCTATACAATCATTAGCAACCTGTTCTTGAAAGTCTTCTTTTTTGATACATGAAAACATGAGGATTATTGTAAATAAATTAAATAGAATTCGCATGGAGGCACTTTTAATTTTAGATGTCAAATTATCTATTTGGTTTAATGAACACACTTAAAATGATGTTAATCATTTTGAATTAGGTATATAGTTTGAAGGGTAATTTCAAAATCTCGAGGTGTAAAATCAAAGTTCGATATTTGAATAGAGTTGTCTACAACGAAAGCCTCTTGATTCATCAAGGGGCTTTTTTTATTGAAAAGAATTCAAGCTTGCTTGGATATTCTAGAAAATAAAAAACCTTTAATCGCAAGGCGATTAGGCTTTCGTTGTGAAGCTCCCCCTTAGGCCGCTTTGCCAAAGGGCAAAGCAATCCTATCTACCATAAACACCTCCTACTCTGAATCGTAAGCGACTACAGGAATACTCCAATTCTTGAGTACCGCGAGGGTTCTGATTAAAATAATAATTGAACAGGTTAAGGTAGTTTTTAGAACAAGTCCGAAACCGAGAACCTCAAATCCGAGATAAGACACAGCGCAAAGTATACAGACCGTAGCATAAATTTCTCTTCTAAAAATTAAAGGGATTTCATCGCAAAGAATATCTCTGATGGCTTCTCCGAAAGTTGCGGTAATGACTCCGAAAAGAACCAGGTATAAGTTGTTCAATTCATACTGTTGGGCGACTTGCAATCCGCTAATAGTAAAAAGTGCAATACCTATGGTATCGAATAAAAACATCGTTTTACGCAGTCGAACAAACTGCTTCTTAAAAAGGTAGGCTAAGATAACGGCAGCAATCACGATGTAAACGTTATTGGGTTCTGAAAGTCATCCGACCTTGGTGTTTAAAAGTAAATCTCTGAGGGTTCTCCCTCCCAATCCGGTGAAAAAAGCAATTACATAGGCACCAAAAAGGTCTAGTTGTTTTTTTCGAGGCCGTGATAAACCCACTGATGGCAAATGAAAGGGTGCCTAGATAGCTTAAGGCTGAAATGGATACATCAAAATCCATGGTATTAAAGTAATCCATTCTCTTTCGAAAGTAAAACTCCAAAAGATGTAATTAAAGAGATATATGAAGAAAACAACTTATTGATAACCAATACTTTTTGTACATTAACTTGTATTATACAATTTAATCTTTAAAACAAACCTTATGAAAAAATTACTTTTAACCTATCTGCTGCTGTTCTCCGGTTTAATACTCCACGCACAAGAATATTATTGGACTACCTATAGCTTTAATGTAGAAGCATCGGATGTAGAAACAGTTGGAAATTTGGCAAACCAATACTTCAGTAAAGAAGGAAGTAAGGCCGAGGGTGTGACAGTTTACCTATTCGAAAACCATTTTCGAGATAAGGATAATGATTGGAGTCACCAACTTGCTTTTACCGGTACACTAGATGCCATGGGAAATCAGTACTCTAGAGGAGTACATGA
>Ga0255758_10002763_pt1 | contig 15970 bp, 14 predicted proteins | sample 011ome_24_FD_179958 | JGI IMG/M metagenome (GOLD analysis project Ga0255758, IMG submission 179958) | Coastal salt marsh microbial communities from the Groves Creek Marsh, Skidaway Island, Georgia - 011513CT metaG (version 2) | ecosystem: Environmental > Aquatic > Marine > Intertidal zone >...
CAGATCAAAATTCCGTGGGATGCCTGTTCGATTTCAACAAGGATGGTTGATCCGGTTGTGGTGATCCCTGAAACCGATTCAAAAACCGAGTCGGTGAAGCTAAGATCAAGTTCGCTGAACATAAAGGGCAAAGCGCCAAAAATGCCGATCATCACCCATGAGCCGTTGGTCAGCAAAAACGCCTGCCGAAGCCCAAGATCAAGCGCGTCACGCTGGTTCGTTGCAAGCCATACAGACACGCCAACAAAGCCGGTCAATAACGCCGATAATGCAAAAACCTGCCAATCATCAGATCCGGCATAAAGATCAACCCCCATTGGAATCAGCATTGCCGCTGCCAAGATGGTCGCCAGAAGTCCTAAAATATTTAGCACAGGTGAAAGCTGCATGATGATCCGGTTGCGGTTACAATTGGCGGCTTATGCGTTGGTGCCTTATCACTAGCCTAGTTATGTTTGATCAATAAAGCGCCGGCTAAGGGCTTCATCCTGTTTAAACACTCCGGTAAATCTTGTGGTGATCATCGACACATCGGGCTTGCGAACGCCGCGTGTTGTCATGCATTGATGCTGCGCTTCGACCAGCACGGCAACGCCTTTTGGCTGCAAAACTTTCTGGATGCAATCGGCCACCTGCGCGGTCAGGGTTTCTTGTGTTTGCAGGCGGTGGGCAAAACCATCAAGAACCCGCGCTAATTTGGAAATGCCAACGACGCGTCGGTCGGGCATATAGGCAATATGGGCAACACCCAAAATAGGCACCAAATGATGTTCGCAATGGCTTTCCAGCCGGATATTGCGAAGCATTACCATATCGTCATAGCCTTCGACTTCTTCAAAGGTGCGCGCCAGCATCTTTGCCGGATCTTCGTCATAGCCGCTGCAGAATTCTGACCAGGCGCGAACAACCCGTCCTGGTGTTCCGGCAAGCCCTTCACGGGCGGGGTTTTCGCCAATCCAGCGCAATAGAACGCCAATTGCCGCCTCGGCTTCCTGCTGGCTTGGTTTTTCAATTACTGACCGGTCGGCTGAGGCATCATTTATCTCAGATGCGTCTTTGGTCTCGCCGGTGTCATAAGGAGTCATCATGTGTCTTGCCAAACCATTGTGAAACTGCCGCTGCCAATCGACTAGGCCGCTGCCTCAGTATATGACGAAAACAGTCCCAAAATGCAACTTTAATTGGCAGAAACCGTCAGAAACAATCAACTGGCAAATCACGCGTTACGCACGTAGCCCAAATTATTGATCCAAGGCCTGAACGCGCACCGTTAATCAAAAATTTATTTAACCATGATAGATTATACCTAACCAAAGAGATGGTATTATTCGGTTTCGTCTTTTCAAAAAAACACCAACGGTGCATTTGATCAAGCGCAAGGGTGGCCCGCCCTCGCTAAAAACTTTACCCGCCAATTAGCGCAAAGCAATGTTTTGGCATAAGTGGCTGGGGTCAAGTCTAGTGACATTTGCGATCTACGGGCACGCGGTATTTGTATCGGTGGTCTATTTTCTAGTCATGTTCTGGCCGCCTCACTAGCATGCCTTTTTCGTCACAAATTGGATTGCCGATATCCTACCACATAGTATTTTTGGCGTTTTGGCGGTAACACAGGAACAATTGAATAATGTTGGCACCACCTTACCCCGTGCCGCCTACATCTATTTTATTGTCCCGCAACTCATTATGGCGATAATTTACCTGCTTTGGGCATTGCTTAATTGTCGGCGATATTGGCGGTTATATCCGGATTACGAAGCCTTTCTTCTACGTGTCTATGTTAATTTTGATGAGCGAAAAGCCTGGTTTTGTGAGCGAAAAAGAATCTTGTCACTAATTGTGGTGGTTGCTTTTCTAGCGCTAACCATCCAGACAGCACTTTTATCAGATTTTCTGCTGACGGTGATAGAATGCGGTAAAAAACCCGGCTTGATGTCTTATTATGCCACCGGCACTTTTTTGGTGGGGGTAGGCCCTGCTTTCATGATGATGACATATATTTTAATTATTAATTGCAGGGGCTATCTTGACGTGTTTTGGGTCGACTTAAAAAGTTTAAAAGATTAGGGTTTTTTATCATGTAATCAATATTTTGAATTCATATTTACTCGGCTGAATTATCGCGTTGACGCGCTAAAATTAACCTTACATTAATCCGACAGCTTTATAATGGAAGCGCAGCAGCGGACCGCATGCACCTCATCTGCCGCATGGAGGTGCCGCTGCCGGATATGCCATGCGCAAGACAGCTGAACCGGAAGAAAACAATATTGGCCCGCGAGCCGGTCGCCAAAACGGCAAGCGCTGTTTTTGGACTTGCTATCAGCCATCGCAAACTCTTATTGTACAGCTCTAAAGCTGATGTAGCTGAGTTGGTAGAGCACGAGCTTCCCAAGCTTGGGGTCGCGGGTTCGAACCTCGTTGCCTACTCCATTCTTTCTACGGTTTTTTCGGCTGATTTGGCGTTTTTTATTGGCAAATGCCGTGGCAAAGGCAGGTTTTCATAACCCCAACAAAAGGATTATTTCCATGACCAATCCGGTTATTTTTCAAAAGTCACCAATGCCAATCGAAGTTGAAGAAGGCAAAACCTATTTCTGGTGCGCTTGTGGCAAAAGTGCCAAACAGCCTTTTTGCGATGGCAGCCACAAAGATACAGGTATTGCGCCGGTAAAAATTACCGCTGACGCAACCAAAAAGATGTTTTTCTGTGGGTGTAAAGCATCGGCAAAAGCTCCGCTTTGCGATGGCAGCCATAGCAAGCTTTAAACCATTGCCGCCCATCTGATGTGGTTGGCACGGGCCTTGGCTTATGCCAGTCGGTCAATGAGCCAAATTAATCAACAGCCGCGCTTTGCCAAGCGGGGCTGTTTTGGTTTGAAGGGCTTTCAAATCTATTCTGGCCAGATTTTTTCAGGCAGATTTCTCCTCCTCGACCCTAAGCCATCCGCCTTTTGTGGCTGCCTACTGCAGGTGCGCCACCAAGAACGTGTGCGTTCTCGCCCATGCAAGCGCGGCATCATCCTCGTCATAGCGGCCGCCAATCGGGTTGGCAAAGGCATGACCTGCAGTATACCGATGCGTTGTTATCAAATCGCTTTTGCCAGCTTGGGCAAGGTTTTTTTGAAAAGCGCCGACCATCTCTGGATTGATCGATTTATCCAAAATGCCAAAATGACCAAGAAGCGGTGCATTCAGTTTTTGCAGACTGCCAGCATTGACGGTAACACGTCCATAATAAATCACCGCGGCATCGAGCTTGGTATTTAATGCGGCTGACAGGCTCCACCCACCCCCAAAACACCAGCCAAACGTGGCAACTTTGCCATTGCCATTGGCCTTGGCCCAATCAACCCATGCGGCAATCGTTGCATTGGCTTCGCTAGCCTTAACAGCTTTGGTTTGGATTTTGGGTTCGTCACGATTGCTGGCAACCGACCCGTTAAACAGGTCAATGGCAATCGCATGAAATCCCTTGGAACGGATATTTTCAGCCATGGTTTTGATATTGTCATTCAAACCCCACCATTCATGGATCAAAATCACCACTGGTGCGTCCTTTTTATCAGCCCCAGCAGAATAGGCGCTGACTGTGCGGCCATCTGCGGTTGATTGATTGATGGAAACACCCTTTGTGGCTTGCGCCTCGGCAAGGTCAACATTGGCAAGAATCTTGGCAATTGGTAGCGCCATCGCACCGGCAAGAAACAACCGCCGGTCAGTTGGTGATACCGATGGTCGCGACAGATCATGTGTGTAACAGTTTTCGAGATCACACATCTTATTCATCTCCATTTAAAAAATGCGGAAAACAGCAAAACAGTCCTTTTCAAAACACGCCAGATAGTGATTCGATGCCCTTCTCTAAGCCTTTTGAACGGTGCTGCAAATGCGCAAATATCTAAATTAAAGAAAAACTTTGTACATGATTTGGGTTTTGTGACCCGCTTTGAGCAAATCGATGGTGAGTAAAGCTTGAACAAATTGGCAAAGCCATGTATACGCTGGCCCAATCCCGATTTTTACGCGGTAAGCGCGACCGGCGGACCGGTTGGTGCTAGCCAGCGTAACCGTCTTCGCAAACGTCAATGCGAGAGACCCTAATTCAACCGTTAAGGAGTGTTCTTATGAAGCTATCCAATCTCTCAGGAAAAACAATCGCCATTATGGTGGCAAGCGGTTTTGATGAGGCCGGCTTTATCGCCATCCAACGCGCCATGATGAATGCTGGTGCGAAATTAAGAATTGTTTCTCGGGAAGCTGGATTAACAAATGCATGGAATGGCACTGGCTGGGGCATGTCCTATCCGGCCGATGCCACCTTATCGACAGCGCTTGCGATTGATTATGATGCGCTGATCGTACCGACTGGCAACCGCCATGTCGCAAGCTTGAAAAATGAAGTTCACGCCAAACGTTTTTTGCGTGCGTTCCTGCGCGAAGATATGCCTGTTCTGCTTCAAGGCGACGCAGTTGCGCTATTGTCATTGATCGATGAAGCTGCCGAGAGGACAAAAGCTGGAGGTGATGATTCTACCCCTGTTATTGACCGTAATCTTGTGACAGTATTGGCAACATCGGAACAGCTTGATGAGCTATCAGCCCTGAATGGCGTGATGGCGACCGCTGAATCCGAAAGCCGCGCCGCCTGAAACCAATAGGTTAACGACCGATATGGCCTCTTCTGACAAACCTGCTGTAACCAAACTGCCATCTCCTTGTGTGTCGATCTGTCAGATGGATCCGCAGGACGGGGTTTGTCTTGGCTGTTATCGAACGCGCGCCGAAATTGCCGCATGGCAAAGCATGGGTCAAGATGATCAGCTGGTTTTGCTGGATATTCTTTGCGATCGGCGGGCAAAGGCAACAGGCGTTGCACGGCGCCCTTCACGGCGTAATTTGAAAAGTCTTAGAGTCTAGCCTGTCATAGATGATGTGATGGAGGGGTAGTGGCCGGATAATGGCCGTCGCACCGAGTGGCAAGGAACCCAAAAGCAATGAGTAATATTTTATCCGATCTGATTGACCAACAAGGCTGGTGTGTTGCCGATGGTGCTACCGGAACCAACCTGTTTGGGCGCGGTCTCGAAACTGGATATCCACCCGAATTATGGTCGGTCGAACGTCCGGATGATATTTTATGGCTTCATCGCAGTTTTCTTGAAGCCGGATCAGATTTGATCCTGACCAACAGCTTTGGTGGCACCGGATTTAGGCTAAAACTTCATGAATCACAAGACCGTGTTCGCGAGCTTAATATTGCCGCGGCGCAATTAGCCCGTAAAGTGGTCGAGAATTATTTTGCCAATAGCGGAAAACGCGCCATCGTTGCTGGATCAATAGGGCCAACGGGAGAGCTGTTTGAGCCGCTTGGCAAATTAACGCACAGCGCCGCTGTTGCTGGTTTTGCCGAACAGGCCGAAGCGCTTGCCGAGGGTGGAGTTGACGTTTTATGGATTGAAACCATGTCGTCAAATGAAGAAGTGGCCGCTGCGATCGAAGCGGCAAAACCCACTGCCCTGCCAATTTGTGCCACCATGACATTTGATACGGCCAGCCGGTCAATGATGGGGGTGATGCCAGCTGATTTTGCCGATTTTGCCACCACCGCAGGTGCCAGCTTTATTGGTGCCAATTGCGGCATTGGACCGGCTGAATTGCTGCATTCGGTAAGCGGTATTTTGGCGCAATCGGGTGATGTGCCCGTGGTGGCCAAGGGTAATTGCGGCATCCCTGCCTATGTTGAGGGTGCAATCCATTATCATGGAACCCCTGAATTAATGGCTGATTATGCGCTGTTTGCGCGCGATATGGGTGCGAAAATCATTGGCGGCTGTTGCGGCACGAGCCCAGCGCATGTTGCTGCAATGACCACCGCGCTGGCAGCCACCCCAAAACGGCCATTTGACGACGCGGCCATGACCGCGGCGCTTGGCACGGCATGGGCTGATGTGAATGTTAATAATGCTGATGGTGATAACCGGCGCGGTCGGCGTGGGCGTCGCCGTTCGTCATAAAACTGACGCACGACCCTGAATAAAGGAAATGTGAACCGAAAGCTGGTTGCGTCAATGCCGCAATCTTTGCATACTCGCCGCGTTTTTGATGGCCGCTTTTAAAGCGGCGATTGATCCGATTATCGCAGTTTATTGGCCATTCGCTGGTCATTCTTAACGGAGCCTAAGATCATGCATGCCTACCGATCCCATAATTGCGTCGAATTGACCGAAGCCAATGTTGGCAAGCAGGTAAAATTATCTGGCTGGATTAACCGCAAACGCGATCATGGCCAGCTTGTCTTTGTTGATCTTCGTGACCATTACGGCCTGACCCAATGTGTTGTCGATTCATCCGATGCCAGCTTTGCGCTTGTCGAGGCCACGCGGCTTGAGTCAGTGGTTACCGTTACCGGCACTGTTCTAAAGCGCAGTGACGAGACAATCAACGCATCATTGCCAACCGGCCAGATTGAAGTTCGCATCGAAGCATTTGAAGTGCAATCGGCGGCCGACACATTGCCATTACAGGTCAATTCAGATGAAGATGCAGGGGAGGAAACACGGCTTCGCTATCGCTATCTTGATCTTCGGCGCGCGCGCCCACATGCCAATATCATGTTGCGTGCCAAAATCATTCAATCGATCCGTGCCCGCATGGTGGCGCAGGATTTCACTGAATTCCAAACACCAATTCTGACCGCTTCATCGCCTGAAGGCGCACGCGATTTTCTGGTGCCTGCCCGCCTTCACCCGGGTAAATTCTATGCTTTGCCGCAGGCACCGCAGCAATTTAAACAGCTGATCATGGTTAGCGGCTTTGACCGTTATTTCCAGATTGCCCCTTGTTTTCGGGATGAAGATAGCCGCGCTGATCGCAGTCCGGGCGAATTCTATCAGCTTGATCTTGAGATGAGCTTTGTTGAACAACAGGATGTTTTTGCCGCTGTTGAGCCGGTGATCAAGGGCGTTTTTGAAGAATTTTCTGACAAAATTGTCGATACGGATTTTGTGCATATTCCATTTGCGGATTCGATGCTGAAATATGGCAATGACAAGCCGGATCTGCGGGTTCCGTTTGAAATTAGCGATGTTACCGATATTTTCCGCGGATCAGATTTTTCAATCTTTGCCAAGAATATTGAAAAAGGCGCGGTTGTGCGAGCAGTTCCGGGACCAAAATGTGGAAGCCGTGCGATCGCCGACCGGATGAATAGCTGGGCGCAAGGCGAAGGTGCACCGGGAATGGGCTATATTATCTATGGTGAAGGCGAGGCGCGCGGCCCCGTCGCCAAAGCGCTTGGTGCTGAAAAGGCCGAAGCGATCCGTATTGCAACGGGTGTTGGCGATGGTGATGCGGTGTTTTTCGCCTGTGCGCCTGCGGATGAAGCGGCCAGCCTTGCCGGACGCGCCCGCGTAAAAATTGGCCAAGATCAGGATTTGATCGATAAAAACCTGTTCCGCTTTGCATGGATTGTCGATTTCCCAATGTTCGAAGCTGATCCGGTTACCGGCAAGATTGATTTCTCGCACAATCCCTTTTCAATGCCACAAGGCGGCATGAAAGCACTTGAAGAACAAGACCCGCTAACCATCAAAGCTTGGCAATATGATCTTGTTTGTAATGGTGTGGAATTATCATCTGGTGCGATCCGGAATCATCTTCCCGAAGTGATGTATAAAGCCTTTGAAATCGCTGGCTATCCAAACAGCACGGTTGATGAAAAATTTCCAGCGATGATCAACGCATTCCGCTTTGGCGCGCCGCCGCATGGCGGTATTGCGCCCGGTATTGACCGGATGGTGATGCTGATTGCCGACGAGCCGAATATCCGTGAGGTTATTCTGTTCCCGATGAATGGCAAGGCCGAAGATTTGATGATGGCAGCCCCTTCTGAAGTTGACGAAACGGCGCTTGCCGAACTGCATATCCGGCGCGTGCCACAGATCAAGAAAAAGGACTAGCTTGGCGCACTAAGATGGTTTGCCGGTGACGTGATTCGCCATGCAAAAGCGCGAGTAAGCAGCCAAGAAGCACTACGGCGCCCGCTTGATGCATGCCGCCAAGAGCGACCGGCACGCCATGAAGAAGAGTGACAATGCCAAGGATGAATTGCGCCACAATCGCGCCAAGCACCAGATTGCCCCGCAGATGCAAGCCACGCCGGCGCGCTTTTAGCGCCAACACAACCACCGCGCCAAAGGTCACGGCGGCGATCCAGCGGTGATGGAATTGTGCCGAAGCTGGGTTTTCAAATGGATCAAGCCACCCTGCCTCACCATATTCGACTGGTACAAGCCCATTGCCCATTAGCGGATAGTGATTATAGAGCAATCCGGCATCCATGCCCGCAACAAGCGCACCGGCAAGAATGGTGATGCCAACCAAGGCCAGACTTGCCATGCCATGACCTTTTGGCGATTTGGCGCGGCCATTACGAAGATCAAAACCCGTCCAGATTAGAAGGCTGAAAATCACCAGCGCAACAGCAAGATGCGAGGCCAGCCGATATTGCGAAACGCTGGCCTGTTCGGTCAGGCCGGATTTTACCATCCACCAGCCAACAACGCCCTGAAATCCGCCAAGGCATAATAATAAAGTAAGCCTCAATCCAAACCCTTGCGGCACCCGCCCGCTGATCGCAAAAATCAAAAATGGCAGGCCAAAAGCAAGGCCTAGCAACCGACCCCAAAGCCGGTGAAAATATTCCCAAAAGAAAATATTCTTAAATGCGGCAAACGACATGCCGAAATTCAATTGCTGATATTCGGGCGATGCCTGATACAGCTGATAGACCCGATCCCACTCAGCGACACTCAATGGTGGCAAGGTTCCGATCAAGGGGCGCCATTCCACCATTGAAAGACCGGATCCGGTTAGCCGTGTCACGCCGCCAATCACTACCATAATGGCCACAAGTAAGGCCATACCAAAAAGCCATTTGGTGACCAGCTGGTCGTTGTGGGGGCTGGCATTGCGCGAGATCCAGTGGGGTGATGCGTGGGTCATGGAACCAATCTGAAAATGAATGGACGTTAGTTGATATGGTAGTTTTTATATCAAGCCGCAAGGGAGCTGCAAATTGGCGCATTGCCGCAGGGGGCGCTGGCAACCAATGATCAAACCCAAAGCCCGATGCGATCAACTTTTGCCAGAAATGTCGTGAAAAGAAATAAATTGCAATAAGTAAACAATGTGGAAATTAAATTTCTTTTCATCCAAAATATGCTTTGAAATTAAAAAAATACCTAATTTTGGAATTGTGAATGGGGTTTGACGCTTTTGTTCTGACTAATGGTGCCCCTCATATGTCTTTCAGATAAGCCTTGCAAAGGATTGATGATGTTATCGCAATTTCCAATTTTTCTGGATCTGCACCAAACCCCGCCATCGATGATTGGTGACGCTTCTGGATTGGCTGCCAAACTGCGGCTTTTGCGAAAGGCCGCGCCGCTTTATTCAAATCCATTTTCAGACCATGCCTGATAGCCGCCATAGCCGCCTTGATCAATGACCTTATGAGTCATAATTTGAACCCATGATGGCATCCGGCCTGCGGTTTTGGGTCTTCGCCGTAACCTGTTCGGTTTTTCTCATTATTTTCCTGCCCATCCCTTGACAAATCAGCGCCAATATCCCAATTACCACTAGCGACGATTTGGCACTCTCATTCGGTGAGTGCTAAGCGATAGGTAACAGACTTTTTTATGGAGGAGAAATAGGGCATGAAATTCAGGCCTCTTCACGACCGCGTTGTTGTGCAGCGCACAGAATCAGAGCAGAAAACTGCTGGTGGAATCATCATTCCTGACACCGCAAAAGAAAAGCCGATGGAAGGCAAAGTAATTGCCGCTGGAGCTGGCGCGCGTGACGAAACTGGCAAGATACAGCCGCTTGACGTTAAAGCTGGCGATCTTGTTCTATTCGGCAAATGGTCAGGCACCGAAGTCAAGATCGATGGTCAGGAATATCTGATCATGAAGGAGTCTGACATCATGGGTGTGATTCAATAGACCGCCAAAGGTTCCCCGAAATTCAAACAAAGGAAGATTGAAAAATGGCTGCTAAAGAAGTCAAATTCGGCTCAGATGCCAGAACACGGATGCTTGAGGGCGTCGATATTCTGGCCAATGCTGTTAAAGTAACGCTTGGCCCAAAGGGTCGTAACGTTGTCCTCGAAAAATCATTTGGCGCACCGCGCATCACCAAAGACGGTGTGACTGTCGCCAAAGATATCGAGCTGAAAGACAAGTTCCAGAACATGGGCGCACAGATGGTGCGTGAAGTGGCGTCAAAAGCAAATGACGTTGCTGGTGACGGCACCACAACAGCAACTGTTCTTGCACAGTGTATTGCGCAGGAGGGATCAAAAGCTGTTGCCTCTGGCATGAACCCAATGGATCTGAAACGCGGCATTGACATGGCTGTCGAAGCTGTTGTTGCTTCACTGGTATCACGCTCACAGAAAATCTCAACATCTGACGAAGTGGCGCAGGTTGGAACCATCTCAGCAAATGGCGAAGAAGAAATCGGCAAGATGATTGCCGAGGCCATGGAGCGTGTTGGCAATGAAGGCGTTATCACGGTTGAAGAAGCCAAAAGCCTCGCCACCGAGCTTGAAGTTGTTGAAGGCATGCAGTTTGACCGCGGTTATTTGTCACCTTACTTTGTGACTGATGCCGAAAAGATGCGCGCAACTTTGGAAGAGCCATATATCCTTCTGCACGAGAAGAAACTGTCAAATCTTCAGGATATGCTGCCAATTCTGGAAAAGGTTGTTCAGTCAGGCCGTCCATTGTTGATCATCGCCGAAGATATCGAAGGCGAAGCCTTGGCAACTCTGGTTGTGAACCGTCTTCGTGGTGGCCTGAAAGTCGCTGCTGTTAAGGCCCCTGGTTTTGGCGACCGCCGCAAAGCCATGCTTGAAGATATTGCCATTTTGACAAACGGCACTGTTGTATCTGAAGAAGTTGGCATTTCGCTTGATAGCCTGACCCTTGAAATGCTTGGTTCTGCCAAGCGTGTTGAGATCACCAAGGATGAAACAACCATCGTTGATGGTGGTGGTGCAAAGACTGAAATCGAAGCTCGTTGCAACCAGATACGTGCACAGGCTGAAGAATCAACATCAGATTATGACCGTGAAAAACTGCAAGAGCGTCTTGCCAAACTGGCTGGCGGTGTTGCTGTTATTAAGGTTGGCGGTGCCACTGAAGTTGAAGTGAAAGAGCGCAAAGACCGTGTTGATGACGCTATGCACGCAACCCGTGCGGCTGTCGAAGAAGGCATTGTCCCTGGTGGTGGTGTTGCTCTAGTGCGGTCAACAAGCAGGCTTGACGGTCTAAAGCCGTCAAATCGGGATCAGGAAGTTGGTATAGAAATCGTTCGTCGCGCATTGCTCGCACCTGCTCGCTACATTGCCCAGAACGCTGGAGAGGAAGGCGCCGTGATCGTTGGCAAACTGCTTGAAGGCAAAGACGACAATATTGGTTATGACGCCAAGAACAGTGAGTTCACCGACATGATCAAAGCTGGCGTTATCGACCCGACAAAGGTGGTTCGTTCGGCATTGCAGAATGCAGCATCTGTTGCGGGTCTTCTGATCACGACCGAAGCTATGGTTGCTGAAAAAGTCGAGCCAAAGGAAGCAGCACCAGCAGCCCCAGATATGGGCGGCATGGGCGGCATGGGTGGCATGGGCGGTATGGGCTTCTAGGGCCAACCGCCATTCATCGAAAAGATATCAAACCGGAGGGTGGCAACATCCTCCGGTTTTTTCATGGCCCATGTTTGATTATGAGTGGTCCATTATTCTGCGCCCATTATTCTGGGGCCATCATTCCGGGGCCATTATTGTGGGATCATCATTTTGGGGCTGGCGATGCGTCACGCCTCGCTTTTCGCCAGAAATTCCTGCGTTTGGGCAATCGCTTCGGCAAGCCCGATCCGTTGGATTTCGACCTCTGGCGGAAAGGCGCTTGTCATGCGGGTTGGCAGACGGCTATCAAGCATCACAAACACGCCGCGATCATTGCTTCGCCGGATCAGCCGTCCAAAGGCTTGGCGTAGTTTCAGCCGTGTCTGGCGTTCGGTCCAGGCTTCGCGTCCCTGCCATTTGGCACGAGCCGAAAACAGAATATCGCTTCGCGGCCATGGCATCCGGTCAAACACAATGAGCCGAAGCGCCGCACCCGGAACATCAATGCCGTCGCGCACCGCATCAGTGCCAAGAAGGCAGCTTTCCGGATCTTCGCGAAACATGGCAAGCAGGGTTTGTAAATTCATCTGGTCAATATGCTGGGCATAAAGCGGTATTTCGGCGGCTTCCAACCGGCTTACCAGTGCCGGATAAACGGCGCGCAATCGGCGAATGGCGGTAAATAGCCCAAGCCCGCCACCGCCAGCGGCAATCATCAACGCCGCCATTGCACTTGCTGTGGCTTCAGGGCGTTCACGATCTAGATCATTCACCACCAAAATGCGGGTTTGATTGGCATAATCGAAAGGCGATGAAAAACTGACCCGCATGGCCGCATGATCCATATGCGCTGCACCGGTTAGCGCAATCGCCGATTGCCAGCCATCATGCGGTGGTTTGCCGCTCATGCTTCTGGTTGTTGTATCAGTGCCGGATTCAGCATTTTTCGCCAGATCGGCTGTTTGACGCGGGGCGGCATAATCTTGCAAAGTTGCCGATGTGATGGTGACGCCATGCGCTGTATCCAGAACGCTATGGGCAAAGGGGATCGTGGGATCAAGCCAGTGCCGCGCCAGCCCGACATCACGATCTTGGCCATCCATCCGGTCGATCTGCATCCAGTCAACAAAGCCGTCACGCGCCCCGCCATCAACATCGGCAAGCATTGTCTGCCAAGCGCCAAGCGGCCCGCCAGCGCGCAATTCCAAGCCGCGGATTGCCCCTTCGATTCGCGCGCGTTGGCTGCTGTCCAATTGATCGGCATTATCATCAAGATGTTTGACAAGCCAATTGATCAACCGCGTCAAAGGCACGGCAAGCGTTGCCAGCGCACTGCCAAAATCACGCGCCGCAGCAACGACATTATCAGGAGCGGGATAAAGCTCGCATTGCAAATCATAAAGACTATCCGGATCGCCAACCCGAAGATAAAGCGCCGCACGAAGATGCATGAAAAAAGTTTCACCACTGCCAAGCGGTTGCGATGATGACAGGCGGTTTTCCCATCCCTGTCCGGGAAGGGCGCGTGCCGCTTCAAGCGCCGCTTCGATATCGGCAAGCGCATTATCATCGCCGGCAACAATATCTTCAAGCCGTCGTTTCAACCCGCGGGCGCGGCCACGCCGCCCATCTTCGGCACCGCGAACCCAATGCCGCAGCTCGGCCGCTTCACGCCCGCTTAGATAGGCTGAAAATGCAGAATCAGCCGCGTCAAAAACATGATGCCCCTCGTCAAACACATAACGTGTTGGGGTGCGCCGATCATCCTTGCCGCCATAGGCCGCCTGCACCATCACCAGCGCATGATTCGTGACAACAATATCGGCGCGTTTTGCCCCGCGGATCGATTTTTCGACAAAGCAGCGATTATAATGCGTGCAGGCAGCATGGATACATTCGCCGCGCCGGTCAGCCAGCCCGACAGTCTGTCCACGGCCAAGCAGATCAAGTAGCCATGCCGGAAAGCTAGAGCCGGTAAGATCGCCATCACGCGTCGCACCGGCCCATCGTGCCATTAGCCCAAGCGCGGTGGCATGACGTGGCCGCCCGGGCATTTGCGCCAAGGCTTCTTCAAGATTTAAAAGGCAAAGGTAATTTTCGCGCCCCTTGCGGATCACCACCTTGCTGGCGCGGGTATTGGCATCGGGATAGAGGCGCGTCAATTCATCAGCGATTTGATGTTGAAGTGTTCGCGTATAGGTTGATATCCAGACGGTGCCACCATTTTTTTCCGCCCATAGGGTCGCTGGTGCCAGATAACCGAGGGTTTTGCCGGTGCCGGTGCCCGCCTCGGCAAGCACCATTGCCGGACTTGGCCCCGCATCTGGCCGGTCAAAGCTGGCGGTGACTGCAGCAGCATAATCGGCCTGCGGCAAGCGTAATTCGGCATTGCCACCAAGCATTTCAGCAAGCCGCTGGCGCGCCGCATCGGGCAAAATTGGCTGGGTACCAGCTTCGGTTTGCGGGGTGTAATCAGTGTAATCGGCAAGCCGGTTCCAGATTACCGCAAGCCGGCTGTCAGGCGGGCCTGCGGCAGGTTGTGGCAGGCCAAGATGTAGCAGTATATAGGGTCCCCAATTCCAGCCGCCAGATGTCATCATCGTGGCGATCTGTCCGGCTTCTTGGCGGGCGGCATCAGGCGCATTTGCCAATTCGTCAAGAAGCGTAAAGGCAATTTGCGGCAATAGGGTTGCCATGTCTTCGCCATTTTGTGGCCGCGCAAGGCCAAGCTGCTGGGCAAGGCCAGCGGGTGTTGGCAGGGCAAACCGCGCTGGTCTGACAAAGGCGAATAATTCCATCACATCAAGATAATGATCAATCTCGACACCGGCACGAGCGCTGCTCCAGCGGCGATGGCATAGCAGCACAACGCCCAAGGCCAGCTCGGCGGCGATGGTCGCACGATTTGGATTGGTAATCTCGCCATTCTGGCTGATCCAGATCAGTTGGGTGCCATGCGGATAGAAGACCGGCACGCCATGAAGATCGGGAAGCGATATGGAAGTTGAATTTTGCATCAGGGCAGTTATAGCTTGCCGCAGGCGGCCATGCCAGCTTTGCGCATCTGTTTTGTGAAACTAAATGCAGGCAGGACGCAAAATCCAGACTGTCAGAGTGGCCTGTTTTCGGGCTTGCTTGCCACTTGACCTTGATCGCGGCTCGCCCTAGCTTGTCCGCATCTGGTGCGGTGCGATCTGCCCGCAAAATGAAAGAGCATGATGATGGGTGATCTGACCGCAAATCTACAAGAGATTGCAAGCAACGCCAAGGCATGGCCATTTGCCGAGGCGCGCGCGCTGGCGAGCCGCCTTGATAAAATGGGTAACGCCAAGGATGAAGTTCTGTTTGAGACCGGTTATGGCCCATCAGGCCTGCCGCATATTGGCACTTTTGGTGAGGTTGTTCGCACCACGATGGTTCGTCATGCCTTTGAAAGCCTGACCGGCCGGAAAACGCGGCTGATCTGTTTTTCCGATGATATGGACGGCTTTCGCAAGATTCCAGATAATGTGCCAAATCATGAAATGTTGGCGGCCTATCTTCATATGCCATTGACCAAGGTCAAAGATCCATTCGGCACCGCGCCGTCTTTTGGCGAACATAATAATTTGCGCTTGCAGGCGTTTCTTGACTCCTTTGGGTTTCAATATGAATTCATGAGTTCAACCGATTGCTATCTTGGCGGCAAATTTGATGCGGCATTGCTTCGTGTTCTTGAACATTATGATGCCATCATGAATATCATGTTGCCAACTTTGGGGCCGGAACGTCAGGCGACTTACAGCCCGTTTTTTCCAATCTGCCCTGATAGTGGCAAGGTGCTTCAGGCTAAGGTTATTCATTGCAACACTAGCGCTGGCACGATTACCTATATTGATCCTGATAGCGGGGCTGAACGCGAGGTTTCGGTCACTGGTGGACAATGTAAATTGCAATGGAAATGTGATTGGGCGATGCGGTGGTATGCGCTTGGTGTTGATTATGAAATGAGTGGCAAGGATTTGATCGATTCAGTAACCCAATCGAGCAAGATCACCCGCGCCCTTGGCGGCACGCCACCTGCTGGCATTTCTTATGAATTATTCCTTGATGCGAATGGCGAAAAAATTTCCAAATCAAAAGGCAATGGTTTGTCGGTTGAAGATTGGTTGCGCTATGGCAGCCCGGAATCATTATCGCTATTCATGTATGGCCAGCCAAAGCGCGCCAAAAGATTGCATTTTGATGTGATTCCAAAAACCGTTGATGAATATTACCAGCATCTTGGCAAATTAC
>Ga0255758_10002770_pt1 | contig 15937 bp, 15 predicted proteins | sample 011ome_24_FD_179958 | JGI IMG/M metagenome (GOLD analysis project Ga0255758, IMG submission 179958) | Coastal salt marsh microbial communities from the Groves Creek Marsh, Skidaway Island, Georgia - 011513CT metaG (version 2) | ecosystem: Environmental > Aquatic > Marine > Intertidal zone >...
GCCTTAGCCAGGCATAAAGATAATAAACTGACTGTGCCAATATCCTAGCCAAATTGATTGAGTTTACCGCAGAAAGTCCTATCGATTCCCGGAAAGAGAGATCACCAAACAAATCCTTTACTGTTTTTTGGGCGTCATCAAAAGTCCCTTCTATCGCCAGAGGAAAGACATTGTCGGCCCCAGTACAAGTCATTTGTCTTTCCTGTAGCGGAGAGACTTTACCATTTGGATAAAGGATAAATACGGTTACTCCAGACTTTCCAAGCAACCCGGAAATTGCCGCAGCTCCCGTATCCCCAGATGTTGCGCCAAGAATACAAAGTGCTTTACCAGTCCTTTTGATTTGCAACTCATAGAAATTGCCTAGGAGCTGCAAAGCGAAGTCCTTGAAAGCTAAAGTTGGCCCGTGAAAAAGCTCCAAGACCTGCCACCGATCATTGAGACGTACCAGCGGTGCAATCTCCGGATGAGAAAACCCTGAATAAGCAGAATGGATGGCATCATGTAAGTCCGAATCCTTTAAATCCGTGGCAAAGTACTTAAAAAATTCATGGCAAAGATCCGGATAAGAAAGGGCAGACCAACTGCCTATCTTGTCTGAAAGATCAGGATAACTTTCAGGAAGGTATAACCCGCCATCCGGTGCGAGACCCTGAGAAACCGCATCGCAAAAACCTACTGGTTCTGCACCTCCACGCGTACTGAGGTACTGCATTGCAAAAGAAGCTCGTCTTTACTTACCGAGACCAAACGCCTGATGAGCAACCCGAGTGGCATCATCGCCACTATCCGGTTCCACTGCTACAGAAATCTTGATCTCGGATGTACTAATCATGAGCATATTGATGCCTGCATTGGCAAGGGCATCAAAGAAAGTGGCTGCCACACCAGAGTGTGAGCGCATACCTACACCCACCACAGATACCTTGATTATATTGGTACTTTTACCAAGCTTGCCACCATTGCCATCAGCAAAATGCTCCCTCAGTGCTTTTTCCGCACGAAATGCATCCTCGGTTGGTACAGTGAAGGAAAGATTGGCCAAACCTTGGCGGCCGACATTTTGAATGATCATATCAACCACCACGCCTGCTTCGGCCATAACCTTAAAAACAGCAGCAGCAGCACCAGGGCGATCGGGTAGCTCTGTGACACTAATACGGACTTGGTTTTTGTCTGTGGCTACGCCGCTTACGAGCATATCCTCTAACGATTTTACTTTCTTTTTTACCATGGTACCTGATTTCTTGGAAAAACTTGATCGAACTTCGAAGGGTATATTGTGCTTCTGTGCAAATTCGACCGCACGGGTTTGCATTACTTTGGAACCACTACTCGCCAGTTCCAACATTTCTTCATAATTAATCTCAGGAATTTTTCTGGCATCCGGAACAATTCTTGGATCTGCCGTGTAAACTCCTTCAACATCGGTGTAAATCTGGCAGGCTTTCGCATTTAGTGAACCAGCCAGGGCAATTGCACTGAGGTCGGATCCGCCACGGCCAAAAGTAGTGACATCGCCCTTTTCATTCACTCCCTGAAATCCGGCAACAACCACAACATTTCCCGCACGTAACTGTTTGCGCAAGTCTCCCCCGGTTACCTCCCGAATACGGGCTTTGGCGTGTAAGCCTTCGGTAATAATTCCTACCTGCCACCCCGTTCTGGAAATCGCCGGGACTTTGATTGCATGCAAAGCCATACAAAGCAAGGCGATGGTTTCCTGCTCCCCGCAGGTCATGAGCATATCAAGTTCCCTTTCGGATGGGCTCTTTTGGATTGCCTTGGCCCGCTCAATTAATTGGTTTGTCACACCTGCCCGGGCCGAGACCACCACTAATACACCAAAACCGGCATCCACGGTCGATTTTACCCGACGGGCAACTTTTTTTATCCGGTCAACATCTGCAACCGATGTACCGCCATACTTTTGTACCACCACATTCATTTTTACGATATAATGTTGGGATCAAACATTCGGAAAAGTACAGGCTCCTCCATTACCCCAGGGAGACTTTTTAAATTGGCCACAGCCTCAGAAATGGAGTGCTCGTTTGTTTGGTGGGTCGTGAGAATTAAACTTGCGGGCTCGTTGTTCTCGTGAGGGGTTTGTGAAACGGTGGCTAAACTGATACCCAGTTCTGCCATAGATTCCGCAACTTTTGCTAATTGGCCCGGCCGGTCATCGACCAGTAAGCGTAAATAAAAACGACCGTGGATTTCCTTTGGAGAGGCAGGAGAGCATTGGCTTGGAGAAACATGTAACAACTTGGGCATCGATGTAATTTCCCGGATATTTTTCACCACATCCACCAGGTCAGAGATCACTGAACTTGCAGTAGGATCCTGTCCTGCACCCCGACCCGTTAAAACAACCGTGCCCACGACCGTACCATTTAAACATACACCATTGTGCACTCCATCCGTTCTTGCAATTGTCTCCTCCACTGGAATCAGTGCTGGATGAACAGCTACAGCTACATGGTTATTGGTAAAATCTCTGCGGATCACCCCGATCAATTTAATTCTGCAACCGAGGTCCTCGGCTGCCTTTAAGTCCTCATTGGAAATTCGGCGGATTCCCTCAACAGTCACCTCATCAAGGTTTACCCAGATCCCATGGGCCAGGTAAGCAAGAATAACTGCTTTGTGGGCAGCATCGACCCCATCGAGGTCCAGTGCTTCATCGGCTTCCACATACCCAAGATTGCGGGCATCGCCCAGAACATCATTAAAGCTGGCACCTTCCTTTTCCATACGGGTGAGGATATAGTTCGAAGTGCCATTAAGAATGCCATAAATAAGAGGGTAATCGTTTGAAACCAAGCTCTCCCGCAGGACTTTTATTATCGGTATTCCGCCAGCTACACTCGCTTCAAACCCATAACCCACACCTGCCTCTTCCGCGGCCTTAAAGAGTTCGTGGCCGTGTTCACAAATCAAAGCCTTGTTTGCGGTAACCACAGATTTACCCTGAGCAAATGCACGCAAGGTCAGCTCTCTTGCCTCTTTTACTCCTCCGATTAATTCGCAGATCAAATCGATCTGAGGATCATCAACGATTGATTGGGAATCGGTGGTGAGCTGCTGGGAGTTCAGGCTTATGGACCTTTCCTTCTCAAGGGAACGGACAGATGCACGGGTCGGAACAAGTTCCACCCCTAAAATTTTGGGCCAAAAATCGGCGTTCTGAATCAAATGTTTCCATGTGCCCTGCCCCACTGTGCCGAACCCAAGGATACCAACGCGGATGGCTTTTATAGATTCCTGAGAATTGGGAGTCATGGTAAAAGGTGAATAGGGTTAGGATTTCTTTTCGAAACGATTTTCGGTGCCTGCACGAAGGCGGGCCAAATTGGACCGATGCCTCCACACGATCCAGCCCATGACCACAAAAGCTAAGATGGTCTGACCAACTCCTCCCTCCTCACTTGCAGAAAAAACGAGGGAGCAAACAGGCAGGCTTAGTCCAAAAGCAATCGAAGCAACCGCCACATATTTGGTAAGGTAAAAGGTAAGCAGCCATACAAACAATCCCACCAACAAGCAGGCAGGCATTAAAGCCAGTAGCCCACCCATGGCAGTGGCCACTCCCTTGCCTCCACGAAAACCAGTAAATATAGGATAGGTGTGACCAATTACTGCTGCGGGCAGCCCCCACAACCCAAGGGACAGGTCACCAGAAAAAGAAAACAGGGGTATCTGAAACCAACACACCGCCAGCACCCCCTTGAGGAAATCGAGCACAAATACGCCATACCCCATAGGCTTTCCCAGGTTTCTCAGAACATTGGTCGCACCAGGATTACCACTTCCAACAGAAAAAATATCCACTCCCGCACGCTTCGCAACGATCACCGCCCAAGGAATAGATCCGATTAAATATCCAATGATTAAGACTGCAATGATTTCAATTGGGAACATGGGATTTGTGAGAACCTGGGCTTGGCTAGTTTTGTCTCGATACGCGAGCTTCCTGAATGTCTGAATCAGCCACCAATTTTTGAATGACCTCCTCAGAGGGTTCATTGTCTAACTCCAGGATGGTTAGGGCAGATTCCGAACCTTCGGATCGGCTAAGAGACATGTTGGCAATATTCACCCCATATTCGCCGAGGATAGTGCCCACTTTTCCAACGATGCCAGGCTTGTCTAAATTGCGTACCACCAGCAAAGTGTCAACGGGGCGTGCCTCGATCGCCTCGCCATCGACTTCCACTATTCTCGGATCGGCATTTTTGCCAATGGTGGTGCCTCGGACGGATTGTTCTTTTCCATCCGCATCAATCGTTTTCACCTCAATCAATTCGTTGTAATCGACAGAAGAGGAGGAGGATGTTGTTTCTACCTTAATCCCCATCGCTTTGATTTTGTAAGGTGCATTGACATCGTTTACCCCATCATCCCCAGCAATGCCCTTGAGCCATCCTTTCTGGATAGCTCGGGTAAGAGGAATGGTATCAAATTCAACCACTCCGCCCCAGTAAGTAATATGAAGAGACTGAACAGTTTTTTTGCATGCCTGACGGGCAAAGGCACCCAAACGCATACACAGTTCCAGGTAGGGACTTAAAGTAACCAAATCTTTGGGGTCAATGGAGGGCATATTGATTGCATTGCGAATGCGCCCCCCCTGCAATACTTCTGCGATCGCTTCAGCAATCTCTACACCGACACTTTCCTGTGCTTCTTCCGTGGATGCACCCAAGTGAGGGGTAAGGTTTAAGTTTTCCAAAGAACGGAATTCATGATCTTCAGGCAAAGGTTCCTGTTCATAAACATCGAGGCCAGCAGCGGCAACTTTTCCACTTTTAAGTGCATCGACAAGAGCAGATTCTTTAATAATTCCGCCCCGGGCACAATTGAACACACGCACGCCATCCTTCATTTTGGCAAACGCCGCCTCGTCCACGATTCCTTTTGTTTCAGCAGTCATGGGCATATGAACGGTGAGGTAGTCTGCCCTGGAAAAAGCATCATCTAGGTTTACTTTCTCAACTTCCAACTCCTTGGCCCGCTCATCGGTAAGGTAAGGGTCGTAAGCGATCACTGTCATTTCAAATGCCTGGGCACGCTTGGCAACTTCAGCACCAATCCTGCCCATACCGAGAACTGCCAAAGTTTTGTTTCTCAGCTCAGATCCCTTTAAGAGCTTGCGCTCCCATTTTCCTTCCCGCATTCCGGTGGCACCGCGAACAATTGCACGGGTACCACAAAGCATGTGAGTAAAAGTTAATTCTGCTGTGGCTATGGTATTTCCACCAGGAGTGTTCATCACAATCACCCCACGTTCAGTGGCCCCTTCGATATCAATGTTGTCTACACCCACCCCTGCCCGGCCCACCGCTTTGAGTAAAGGAGCGGACTCCATCACTTCCCTGGTGACCCGTGTGTCACTTCGAACAATGATAGCGGAGGCATCCCGTGCATGTTCAATCACCTCTTCGGGAGATGAACCATAGGCTTCAACAACAGTAAACCCGTCCTGCTTTTTAAGAAATTCCACTCCGAGTGGAGAAATACGATCCGCGATAAGAATCTTCATAGGGTGGTAAATAATAAAGGGAAAAAAACAAACTAAGATATTCACGATATTTGGCAACGCGTAAAGAAAGGCTATGATTTCGGGCTTTCCCCTCACCCTTTTCAATGTCATCGTATTCTCCCCATGTTTGAGAATTTAACAGACAAATTAAGCAGTGTTCTCCGATCGATTGGAGGAAAAGGTAAACTCACTGAAGAAAATATTTCCGAAGCCCTCACAGAGGTGCGAAAAGCCCTTCTCTCAGCAGATGTTCACTTTCGGGTTGCCCGGGAATTTATTGATGAGGTTAAATCCGCCTGCCTGGGGCAAGAGGTTTTAAAATCCGTCTCCCCTGGCCAGCAGGTTGTTAAAATAATCAACGATGAATTGGTTAAACTCCTTGGAGAAGGCAGTGCGGAAGTAAAAGAAGACCGTCCCCTGCGTGTGCTAATGGTAGGTCTTCATGGTGCAGGAAAGACCACCACCTCGGCAAAGCTTGCCAAGCATCTTTCCAAAAATGGCAGAAAACCCATGCTGGTTGCTTGTGATGTCTACCGGCCCGCAGCGATTGACCAACTGGAATTCTTGGCCAAACAGGAAAATTTCCAATGCTATGTCGATCGCAGCACCCAAAATGTACCTTCAATTGCCCGGGCGGGTTGGGAAAACTCAAAAGACAAGGGTTCTGACCTTGTCATTTTTGATACCGCAGGACGCCTGCAAATTGACGATGAATTAGTCGGTGAACTCGAAAATTTAAAGCAAGAGATCAACCCTCATGAGATTCTTCTCGTTGCTGATTCCGCTCTTGGGCAGGAAGCGGTTAATGTGGCCAAAACTTTTCATGAAAGGCTTGGACTAACTGGAATCATTTTAACCAAAATTGATGGAGATGCCCGTGGTGGGGCCGCTCTTTCGATGAAAAAGGTAACGGGTGCACCCATCAAATTTATTGGTACTGGTGAGAAAATAGAAGACTTTGAAACTTTTCACCCAGACCGGCTGGCCTCCCGCATTCTGGGAATGGGTGATGTGGTATCTCTGGTGGAAAAAGCACAGGAGCACTTCGATGAGGAAGAATCTGCCCGAATGGCTGAAAAAATGCTCAAGGCAGAATTTGATTTCGAGGATTTTCTGTCGCAAATGAGGCAGATGAAAAAACTCGGCTCCATGGGTTCAATTGCCAAAATGTTACCGGGAATGGGGAATGTGCAGGTCGGAGATAAGGAAGAAGCTGCCCTCGGTAGGCATGAAGCCATCATCCTTTCCATGACCAAGCAGGAAAGAAGGCTGCCGAGAATTATTGGTGGATCCCGCAGAAAAAGAATAGCCGATGGTGCTGGTGTTCAAATTAGGGATGTCAATTTACTCATTAAACAATTTTCCCAAATGCATAAAATGATGAAAAAAATGAAAGGCGGGAAAATGAAACAAATGATGAATTCATTGGGTGGTGGGGGTGGAATGCCTGACCTCGAGGGAATGGACCCCAAGCAATTAGCCAGGCTGGCCAAACAGTTTAAGTAGGTTAGTTCCCAGCCTGGAACTTTTTCAGGACGGTGAAAACTTGATCGATTTGATCGGTATTTTTTATACCAGGAGCAGATTCCACCCCACTATTTACATCGATCCCATCCGGTTCATTTGCCAGAAGAGCATCCCCCAAATTATCAGGACTTAACCCACCGGCCAAAATCCAAGAGTGTTGGGTAAACTGCTTTTTTAGTTTTACAAACCTTGCCCAGTCTGAAGTTTGACCGGTCCCTCCGAAAGCCTCCCGGGAATAAGTATCTACGAGAAAGGTCTTCGCCTCCCTTAAAAAATCAGCTGGCAGTTCATCCGTGGGTTTCATCCTGGGTGCCAGCCAAAGGTTTTCTACACCAACTAGTTCAGACCATCTCTTTATTTCTTGCAAAGGGAGGTCCATTGGGAAATGAAACTGAAATTTCTCAAATCCCAGCGAAATGAGATCGCCCACCAAATTCGGATCGGGGGCTACAGCAACAGCAACTTTCAAGCACTTCTTAAAGTCGATCTCTTTGGAGAGCTCTCGAAACCGACGGTGAGATAAATTACGCGGAGATGCAGAATGAAAGATAAACCCAAGAGCATCGGCTCCATGATCAATGCAATACTGGGCATCTGCTGATTGGGTGATCCCGCAGAATTTGACCATTTTGGGTCTCATGAGGAACGAGCAAAATGTTCAACCAGGGATTTGCACAAGCCATCGAGGCTGGGGTGGGTAGCTTCCAACCCCACGGCAAGGTCATTATCTTTCAATGTCTTTGTGGTCTGTGGGCCAAAACTGCAAAAGATGGGCAAGCGGGCATCTGGTTCAAACACAATGTCCTCAGACTGCTCAACATAGGAAAGTGCGGTCGATGAACTGGTGAAAATCACGGCATCCGCACCTTCTTTTTGGAACTTCTTAAAATCGGGTGCATCCAGCACATCTGCAAAATCGGTCTCATAAACTGGTAAAGTATCTACAATCGCACGCCCCACCCCTTCGAGCACATCGACCATGATTTCCCGGTTCTTATTTCCAGTTACGACTAAAATATTGGCACTGTCCAAACTATCTGTAGCCACCAGTTCCTTGGCTAAACTTTCTGCCGTTGAATCTTTCGCGATCAATTCAATTTCTAAATTATAGGGTGTTAACACATCTGCGGTGGCTTGCCCAACACAGGCAATTCTCATGGGTCCAAAACTTCGAATATCTGAGAAAGCCCGAAAAAATAATTTCATAAATTCTCGGGCTCCATTCGCACTGGTAAAAACAACCCACTCGTAGGTGGCTATCCCGGCAAAGACTTCCGCAATTAATTTACGGTCTTCAGTTGGTTGTATTTTGATAAGTGGCAGATCAAGCAACTCGGCACCCAGAGTCTCCAGAGCGGCACACATTCTGCTTTTTTGGTCAGATGCCCGGGTAAGAGCGATCCGCCTGCCCAAGAGTGGTTTTTGTTCAAACCAGGTGGTGGTACGGGAAAGCCCAATAGAATTGCCCACAAAGATTATCGCAGGGGCACGGAAGTTTTGCTCTTTTGCCTGCTCGACCAGTTTTCCCAAAGGAGCCAGCACTTTTTTTTGTCGGGGAAGCGTACCATGGGAAACAATTGCCGCCGGTTTGTCATCCGGTAGGCCCCCTGTAATTAATTTGTCTACAATCTCCTCCAGTTTGCTCATCCCCATGTAGATACAAAGGGTACCACCAACCTCGGAAAATTTGGCAAAATCTACCCGCAAAGATTCTTTGGCCACATCCTCATGTCCGGTGAGAAATGAAATAGAGGACCCAAAATCACGATGAGACAACGGAATGCCCGCATAAGCCGCACAGGCAAGGGCAGCCGTAACGCCGGGCACAACCTCGTACGATACACCCTCTTCATCTAAAGCGAGCATTTCCTCGGCACACCGACCAAAAACAAATGGGTCCCCTCCCTTTAACCGGACCACCCTGAGGCCCTCTTTGGCTTTATCTACCAAGATTTGGCCTATCTCCTTTTGTTCCATGGTGTGTCGCCCCGGGCTTTTCCCGACATCAATGCGTTCACACTTAGGTGGTGCCCAATCATGCAACCTACGGTTTGCCAGATGGTCATAGACTAAAACATCACAGCTTTCGATCAAGCTACGGGCTCGAAGGGTTAAGAGTTCCGGATCTCCCGGTCCGGCACCCACTAGATAAACAATGCCTGCAGTTATTTCTTTTTCGTCCATCCGATCAATTCATTCATCCAATCCTTTTCTTTTCTTCCATCAACCTTCAAACTTTTAATTCCGCAAGTTTCATGGAAAAAATAAAAGAGCCCATTATCCTTTGATAAATGAGCTCCGAGAGCGACCTGGCACCCTCCCCCAAAAGCATCTAATACGGAGCGCTCTTGAGTGACTGCTTTGTGAGTCTCTTCATCATTAATTTGGTGAAAAAGCTCCCTATCCTCCACCCTTGCCTGGATGGCAATTGCTCCTTGCCCGGGTGCAGGAACCATATCATCGAAACTCAACTCTTTAAAAATCAAACCGGGAAAGTGATGGATGCCTAAACGATGTAACCCTGCGGCGGCAAGTAAGGTAGCATCAGCTTCCCCTCCTTCAGCTATCTTACGAAGCCGGGTTTCCACATTTCCCCGAAACTCTATCCACTTCGCATCGGGAAACAACAACGCTGCTTGTGTCCTCCTTCGCGGGCTCCCGCTTGCCAGACGCGCCGGGGATTCCACCCCCTCTTTAACCACCAACACATCGGCTGGGTTTTCCCGGGGCAGAAAGGCCACGAGGTCTAATCCGTCCGGCATATCGGTTGGCATATCCTTGGCACTATGCACAGCCAGATCTGCTTGTCCGTCCAAGAGAGCTTGTTCAAGCTCTTTGGTAAAAAGCCCCTTCCCCCCCGCTTTTTCCAAAGACCATTCCGACTGCCGGTCTCCGGTTGTAACCAGGGGAAGCAAATTGACTTCCTGGTTGAGCGTGCGTGAGATCCGGTCCGCAACCAACTCCGCCTGCTTTAAAGCAAGTGGGCTACGCCGAGTAGCAAGAACTATAGGCTTAGTAACCATAACTGCACGAAGCCATCCGATATAGGTACGCTGGGCTGTTCAAGCAGCACCAGCGAAATGAATCAATTTTAGGAATATGAAGCTTGGGCACCCTTGATGTTTTTCTTGGGTATCCAAGGCATCACCGCACGTAAACTTCTACCTGTTACTTCTATGGGATGATTTTCACCATCTTCCAGCAGTTTGTTGTAGTTTGGCAGCCCATCTTGGTGTTCCTTAATCCATTCCTTGGCAAATTTCCCACTTTGGATTTCCTTAAGAATGGTTTTCATCGATCTCTTTACATTGGCATTCACCACTCTTGGCCCACGGGTAATATCCCCATACTTCGCAGTTTCAGAGATAGAAAATCTCATTCCGGCAATTCCTGACTCGATCATCAGGTCAACAATCAGTTTGAGCTCATGCAAGCACTCAAAGTAAGCCATTTCAGGGGCATAACCGGCCTCCACAAGAGTTTCAAAACCTGCTTGGACAAGGGCCGAGGCACCTCCGCAAAGAACAGCCTGTTCACCAAATAAATCCGTTTCGGTTTCCTCTTTGAAAGTGGTTTCCAGTATACCTGCTTTTGCTCCGCCAACACCTGCGGCCCAGGCAAGAGCGATTTTCTTGGAATCCTTGGACGAACCTTTGAGCACTGCAAAAAGAGCAGGCACACCTTTTCCCTCTTTAAACTGGGAGCGGACCAAATGGCCTGGACCCTTTGGTGCAACCATAATCACACTGACTCCACGAGGTGGCTTAATCAGACCAAAGTGAATGGCAAACCCGTGAGTAAATAAAAGAGTTTTTCCTTTGGATAAATTTGGTTTGATCTCGGTTTCGTAAACTTCTGCTTGTTTCATATCGGGCACACCGATCATGATGACATCCGCTTTTTGGACTGCTTCAGCTACTTCAAAAACTTCAAAACCGTGGCGTTTGGCAACCCGGATTGATTTACTGCCCTTGTACAGACCGATGATCACATTCAATCCGCTTTCCTTCAGATTGAGGGCATGGGCATGTCCTTGGGAGCCGTAACCAATGACGGCAAGCGTTTTCTTTTTGAGAGGAGTAATCTTCGCCTCTTTGTGCGTGTATACTTTCGCAGGCATTATGCTATTTTGGGGTTACCAGGTTAATCGTTTCCGTTTTTAAAAATTAGTTTTCGTTCAAGCCTCTTCTGAGGGAAACTACTCCCGTACGGGCGAGTTCGGACACACCGAAAGACTCGAGAAGTTTGAGAAATGCTTTGATTTTATTTTCATTTCCGGTGGCTTCAATGATCAGGCTGGAAGGTGCCACATCAATAATTTTGCCACGGAATACATCACAGATCTGGGTAATTTCGGTGCGGGTTTTCGAATCCGCATCGACTTTTAATAAAACAAGTTCCCTACCAACCGCCTCGTCTCCATGATAATTCTCCACCTGGATCACATCGATCAATTTGTCGAGTTGCTTGATGCATTGATCCAATGCTTTTTCATCCCCGTTAAGCGTAGCCGTAATACGGGATCGGCCGTCTGCATGGGTTGGGGCAACATTGAGGGTATCGATGTTGAATCCACGCCCGCTAAAAAGTCCGGCAATTCGGGCAAGAACACCGAATTTATTTTCAACTAGAACGGAAATGACGTGGCGCATGAAATTAAGGGGAAATGGTGGACGGCACAGGATTCGAACCTGTGACCTACTGGGTGTAAACCAGTCGCTCTAACCAACTGAGCTAGCCGTCCGTGATTTAAAGTAAAGAAACAAACTAAGAATCCCAGCAGTTGTGGCAAGCGTGAATCACTCGCTTGCCCCGACTTCTACCCGAATTTTTTTGGGTCCTAAGATTGGCTTGGGGGAGGCTTTGTAGTTCTTCTTGCTCGAACTGGATTGGGAGGAGTGGGTGGAGGAACCGGTTTGAGAACCAAAGTTCGACCGCGAGGCAGAGCTAGAAGTTGATATTTTTTTGGGGCCCATCCAGTAGTTGCTTTTTCCCTGAGGGATGGGCTGACCCCTGGTGGACGGAAGGCCCGAACCTCGCACATCGGCTTCCCTAATTGCATTTGTACTCCCGGAGGCACCGGCACGCTGCACCGGGAAGCCCGCCTCCTTGGGCCGGCCCCGCCGAAACTGGTAGCGGTTGATGTCTTGTAAAGACATATTATTGACCTTATCCATCCATTCTTCCACTCGATCATTGAGGCGAGCATAATAGGCGTCTCTAAATTCTACCGCATTTACTGCAGGGTCACGCTTGGTAAGGTTTTCATTATTTGCCCTCATGAAATTTTCTTTGGCCACCTGATCATTCAGGGGGGTTTCTATCTCAATTTGGGTGGTGGTAAATCTTTCCCTCCCTAAAATTTTTGCCCCGCCCATGGGAAATCTTTTGCCCCCAAATGGAGAAAAATGAGCGGGCCACTCCTCGATTGAAATTCGGCGGGATGATGATGGGCTTAAACGGTTGAAGGAGGAGGCTCGCCCGCTTAGAGAACTCTTTTTGCCATCCAGGCGTGTAACCCGCTTGGTAAAATCATTCGCTTTTTGTTGGGCAAAGGTTTCTAAAGTACCCACAAAGAACAGGAAACAAAAGATGCAGGAAATCCTCGACTTTAGACAACTGCTCATGAATAAAACATATACAATTGTCTTTACTTGCATTCAAGATAGAACCCATCCAAATATGAAAACATACCTATCCTTGCTCCAACGCTTAATTGACCAAGGGGTCTACCGTAGTGACCGTACGGGCACAGGTACTTGGTCTGTTTTTGGTGAACAAGTAAGATTCAGTCTGGACGACGGGTTTCCACTGCTTACCACCAAAAAGCTCCACCTTAGATCGATCATTCATGAATTGCTATGGTTTTTGAACGGGGACACCAATGTACATTATCTTCAGCAAAACAAAGTCAGTATTTGGGATGAATGGGCGGATGAGAACGGTGATTTGGGCCGGGTTTATGGTGCCCAATGGACGGATTGGAAAAAATCGGATGGCAGTGGCACGGTCAATCAAATCGAGGAAGTCATTCGTTCCATTCGGGAAAACCCTGACAGCCGGAGACACTTGGTTTGTGCGTGGAATCCCGGAGAATTGCACCTAATGGCCTTGCCCCCCTGCCATGCCCTTTTTCAGTTTTATGTGGCAGATGGGAAATTAAGCTGCCAGCTATATCAACGCAGTGCCGATCTGTTTCTGGGAGTGCCATTCAATATTGCTTCCTATGCCCTACTCACCCAGATGATCGCAAAAATTTGTAACCTTCAGGCTCATGAATTTGTCCATACCTTTGGCGATTTACACCTCTACTCTAATCACCGTGAGCAAGCTGAATTGCAGCTTTCCCGGGCTCCACGAGCCAAGCCAAAAATGATCATCCATGGCGAACAAAAAGAAATCACAGACTTTAAATTTGAGGATTTTGAACTGGTAGATTACGACCCCCACCCTGCTATCAAAGCTCCCATAGCTGTATGAACTCCTCTCATCCTTACAAAGCAATTGTAGCCGTTGCCGAAAATGGTGTGATTGGACGCGGGGGGGATCTCCCATGGCGGCTTCCCGGTGACCTTAAGTGGTTTAAGAAGATAACCCTGGGTCATACTATTTTAATGGGCAGAAAGACTTGGGATTCACTCCCTGGTGCATTACCCGGCAGAAAAAACTGGGTACTGAGCCGGCAAGTAAGCCCTGAGGATGGTATGTCTGTTTTCAGATCGATGGCAGAGGTAAACCAAGCACTCGATCCATCCCAGGATTTATTTGTAATCGGTGGGGGCGAAATCTACTCTATGGCATTGCCCCTATGTCATGAGCTTTACATCAGTGAGGTCAGGCAAAACATACCTGACGGAGATGCCTTTTTTCCTTCCTACAAGGATGACTTTATCCCCGAAGAAGTATTGGATGACAATGAGGATTTTCTTCTCCGCAGGTGGATTCGGTCGGTCTAAAGAAAAGAAGATCAGATTTGTAAGTCAAAGGGGAGAAAACTCTCCTCTTCATCCTCTCCCACTTTGATTTGCGCCCACAAACGATAATTTCCGGGTATGGGAGATTTAAAACTGAAAGTGAGCGGTCCCTTTTTTGTGTCATCCAAAGATTTGGGAGGTTCGTACTCAAGAGGGTGCAAGTGAGCAAACCCGTCGATACTGGGTTCAAATGCGACTAGGTGAGCAAACGCACCCATCACGGGTTTCAGTTCTAAGTTTTTGCCGTCCTTATCAATGGCGGAAAATTTCAGCAGCCATTCATTACTTCCCTCCTCTGCAACCGATGCATCGATTAGGAATGTGCGGTCTTTTTGTTGTAAGCTTAAGGAAGAACCACCACGGGAAGTACTTTGAGGATCGCCAGGTACAGTAAAGGCCGATCCAAGCAGGACCCTCCGAGGGCTGCGAAGAGGAATTAAGTCTAAATACACCCGGTATTTGCCCGGCTTATTCGGCGTCAGTGTAAAACGCCAAATGCCATTAAACAAGGGGTCGGCCTGGGGATGAAGATGTTGGTAATCTTCCATGGTTGGATCAATCGCTAACAGGTGAATTCTCTGGGTGTGACTAAGAGCTACATCTTCTTTGCCTAGAGGGGATCCATCTGCCTGTTTGATGTTCATCTCAAACCGACAAGGCTTGCCCACTTCCAAAGGATCAAGTGGGCGAAACTCTAGGCTCATTGGCCACCGGCGAATGGAGAGGTCAACAAACCCTTCTTCGCCAGGACCGCAATAATCTAATTCACCTTCGAGGTTGTATGTTTCTTCATGCAAAAAGTCACATTGTTCAACGGGCAAGGAACGAACCACAAAATAGATAAGAACAAATGGGATCGTTAATAAAACAGGAGCAAACTTATTGGTTAAAAAAGGTTTCATTGTGCAGGTTACCCCTCAACTCCTTCAGGCAAACGAGCCAAGAAATCTTCTACGGACCATTGGCTGCCAGGGAATTGGTAAATGATTTGTCTTTTAGAATTTATAATCATCGTTCGCATGGTGTGGTCTAAGGGTAAATCCTCCACATTCTTGCGAAAAATACCAAACTGGCGGGTAAGGTCATCAATCACTGGTTTATTGGCCGTTCCCAAACGGAAGTTATCCTCGTCCAAACTGTAGGCTCTGGCATAAGATTTAAGCACCCCTGGAGTATCAAACTCAGGATCTAAAGTGATGGAAAGAAAGCGGACATGAGGGACTTTGGTCTTTTGTGCAAGGGCTTGCAGTTTTTTCATCCTGAGGGTGGAAGCGGGGCACATTTCAGCGATCGAGCAGCGGGTAAAAATAAAATTCAAAACCGTGACCGATCCGTCAAAATAATCCGTAGTGATCACCTTGCCATCTTGATCGTACAGGGCAAAAGGAGGCAGGGTATCCCCCACCGACCGGATCATGCTGTCACCCATGCTCAAAGTATCTCTGCGAAGCAAACGGTTCACATTGTTTACCCTGATTCTTTCTGCACGATCATCTGGCCAAACGCGACTGAGGAGGTAATTCTCCCCTTCCGTCAGGTTAAAGGTTAGTTTCGCCAAAGCCCGGAAAGTTTCATTCTGAGCGAGAAGGTTAAGGTCGCCAGGCTGCACTGAGAATGACTTCTCAAACCCGGAAAAAGATCCCCAATCCTTGTGTAGACTCACACCACAACCCAAAATTTCAGCCCTAATTGTGCTCCTGTTTTCATCCACGCTTAGGACCTTCGCTCTGACTTCTTCGTTTTGCAAAGAGGTTTTAATCCCGGATTTTTGCGATCTTTTCTCACAGGAAAGGAGGGAAAAGAAGACAAATAGGGGAAATAGTTTGCTCAAATAAATCACGGATTAGTTTTAATGCAGGCTGGGGTCACAAGCAATTTCAATCCCCTGAAT
>Ga0255758_10002773_pt1 | contig 15925 bp, 12 predicted proteins | sample 011ome_24_FD_179958 | JGI IMG/M metagenome (GOLD analysis project Ga0255758, IMG submission 179958) | Coastal salt marsh microbial communities from the Groves Creek Marsh, Skidaway Island, Georgia - 011513CT metaG (version 2) | ecosystem: Environmental > Aquatic > Marine > Intertidal zone >...
TAGTAAAAGGTCTATGTTGAATTGTGCTTCCGGACTCATAGTAATCTGAGAAAGCAAACAAGCCTGAGTTTCTTGTACTACTCCAGTAATTTCCAAACGTACAATGATCAAAATTAACAGATCCTCCAATGGAAATAACAGCAGAATATTGAGCAGAATTACCAAACAAACAATTTACGGCGGTAACATTTGCTCCTTGGGTTAATATTCCCGCAAATAGGCTATTGTCTATTTTTACTGAATTCAAATTAACCGTGGCCCCATTTCCAGCTGTATCAATTTGAATTCCTATAACGGCATTCTTTATTTCAGCGAAATCAATACTGCTCTCCAGTGGTTCGATGAAGTAAATTCCTCTCCACTGCCCAGAAACACTATCGGCTGGATAAAGCAAATAGTCAGCTGTTCTATCTTGCAAAAACTCAACTGGGTTACCGATTACTCCGTTTACCAATAATGACCCCTTATAAACGAGAAGCGTCGAACTATTATGACCATGAATTTTAGTTCCTGCAGGAATTGTCAATGTAATCGCCGAATCTACAGCGCAATAGTTATAAATAACGTGGGGCTTGTCATTGTTCCAGGTCTCATCCAAAGATATTACTTCTTTTACATGAAAATAGGCATCTTGTCCCCATGCATTTAAAAGAACTCTTTGCGCATTACCATTGGTTAAAAACATGATTGAATCCTCAACCACTAAAGGTAGATTAGAATTATTTGGATCAACTGTAACTTCAACAAAAACAAAAAGACTGTCATTTGCTTCAATTTCCACCTCGTTAAAACTAACTCCAGCATCACCATCGACATTTATTCTAAATTGAGATTGTGTTCCGCTTGCTAACCAAATATCAGAAATAATTAATTTCCCTGAATTATTGTTGTATATTTTAAAATATTTCGTTGTCGATCCAATGGTAGTAAATACTGTGTCGAAAAGAACGGTATCTGTAGAGAAGGCTAATTTAGCTGAATTATCGGTTAATAATTGCGTTTTTTTGCAGTTGGAAAGCACTAGCAAAGAGCCAGTTCCAATAAGTAAAAGCAATATTTTTAAAACAAGTTTCATTAACTGCTGCCAAATCTAAAATTATTTACAGAGTCTATAACTGATAAATATTATATTTATTTTGTCTATTTTATTGTTTGGCTGATTGTCTAATTAAAAAGAAAGTGTACATTTGCACACCGAAATTAATAATAAAGTAAAATGAAAGCAGGAATACACCCAGAGAATTACAGATTAGTAGTATTTAAAGATATGTCAAACGAATATTCGTTTTTAACTAACAGCTGTGCGCCGTCTGCGGATACAATTAAATGGGAAGATGGAAATGAATATCCTTTAATTAAATTGGAAATTTCTCATAAATCACATCCTTTCTTTACTGGTAAACAAACATTAGTTGATACTGCAGGTCGTATCGATAAGTTTAAAAACAGATATGGTTCTCGTAATAAGGGTTAATCCTTATTTAAAGATATTTAAAACCCTCGACTTTTTAGTCGGGGGTTTTTTGTATATAAATATTGGTATTTTTATACCGCAATTAAAATAAATATATGGGCATTGTATTATTTGACGGTGTAGCGCACCAGCAACTTCTACCATTAACTTACACTAAACCTGTTGCTGCTTTGCGCGTGGGTATTTTTACCATTCAAGAAAAATGGAATCATTATTTGGGAGCTGAGACATCGATACGAACGAAAGATTATTTGACCGAAAAATTTGAGGGTAATAATGCTAAAGCGGAAATTGGTGTGTTTGCGGGACTATTACCAGATGAGGATATCGTAGATACTATTAACAACCTCGAGGAAAACCAGCTATTAATGCACAATGATCAGGTGATTGCCATTTGCCCATTGCCTGCGGTGGAGGATATGAATGACTCACTTGCGAAAATGACTGTTCTTAAGTATGAAGGGGATTTGAATATTATTAATCGCCCATGGGATATCTTTAAATTGAATGGTGAAGAATTAGAGAAGGATTTTGAAATAGTTAAAGCAGAAAAAGAATCGGAGGAAATCGAAGCATCCAATACGGTAATAGGAAATAGTGTTTTTATTGAAAAAGGAGCAAAAGTTACTTGTTCGATTTTAAATTCTACAACGGGTCCAATATATATAGCTAAAAATGCAGAAGTGATGGAAGGCTGCATGATTAGAGGCGGATTTGCTCTGCTAGAAAATGCTGTTCTTAAAATGGGAGCTAAAATATATGGCCCAACTACAATCGGATCGTTTTGTAAAGTTGGCGGTGAAGTTGGAAATTCGGTTATGCAAGGTTATTCAAACAAAGGACACGATGGTTATATGGGTAATAGTGTAATAGGAGAGTGGTGCAACCTAGGAGCTGATACAAATACCTCAAATTTGAAAAACAACTACGGAAACGTAAAGGTTTGGAGTTATAAGGAAGAAACGTTAATTGATTCAGAAGAGCAGTTTTGTGGATTAATCATGGGAGATCATTCTAAATGCGGAATTAATACTATGTTTAATACGGGAACTGTTGTGGGTGCTTATGCTAATGTTTTTGGTGGAGGCTTTCCAGATAAACACATTCCCTCTTTTTCTTGGGGTGGTAAAGGTGGTTTTACAACCTATAAATTAGATAAGTCTTACGAAGTGGCACAACAAGTGATGGCTAGAAGAAGCATTGAACTGTCAGCTGCTGACAAAGAAATTCTAAAGACAGTTTTTGAGAATACAGAAAAGTTTAGAGAGTAATTTCTACTATAAATGCTTTACAGAATATGATGTGTAGTTAAATTTTTTGGTGGAAGCTAAATTGAAACTGATGCTTTTCCCAAGAATTAGTTGTTTGTTTCATTATTCCTAGTTGAACTTTAAGTCCTTTTTTGATTACGTATCCAGTTGCAACATACAATCTATTTCTATCAAAAATTTCTACACTATTTCCATTCCCTGTGCTTCTTTGTCCATTGATGAAAATTTCATTATACAAGGCCAGGTAAATAGTCTTCTTATCCATTGAAGGATTGTTCAAGGGTATATTTAAAAATAAATTGTATCTATAGCGTGTTCTTAAATCTTGATTTTCAACAAACCTTTGCTCGTACCGAAATCGATGATTGGTATGAAAACGATTCCCAAATTGAACCGGAAATAGCGCTTCCTGGTAAATTCTACTCTCTGATGTAGTTGAATTATGTGCTCCGTAACTTCCAGTAGTTACATTTCCATATCCGAGCGTTAGTTTAATGTTGGCTTTTTTTGGTTTATAGGTTATTCCTCCTCGCAACAATAATTGTTCAAGATCACCCGCAATATTCCAATTCCGACATTGAATATCTCCTTGTAACCCCCATGCACTTTCTTTGAAAGTTGTATTAAAAAAGTACATGTACCATGCACCTATTTCATCTTCATTTATTTGAGTTGTTCCTTTGTTTGGAAAAAACAAGGATATATTTATAATTATTAAAAAGATACTTTTTTTCATATCTAGTAATGTCTAAAATTTTGTCAAATATACACAACGAATTAGTTCTAGTGGAATTGTTTTTAGGTTGTTTTGTAGTTTTTTTTATGTTCATATTTTTATTCCTATCATACACACATCATCTACTTGTTCAATGTCACCTTTCCAATTGCTAAAGACTTCTTTAATATTTTGATGCTGCTCTTCCATAGGTAAATGAGAAATTGATAAGACATACTCTCTCATTTTTTTAACCATAAATTTTTTGCCTTTTGGCCCGCCAAATTGATCTTGAAAACCATCTGTTAAGGTATAGATTTGGTCTCCTTGTTGAATTTCAAATTCACCGCCTACAAAAGGAATTTTATCCTTATCATGCTTTCCAAGGGGCATTTTCTCTGGTTTGATTTCTGTAAGTTTACCATTTCTAATTACCCAAATAGGGTTTTGAGCTGCAGTGTAACTGAATTTAGAATTTTCAAAATCAAAGCAAATTATAGAGGCGTCCATGCCATCTTTACCGCCTTCAGAACTACCATCTTTTTTTAATCGTTCAATAATGAATTTTCGGGTTTTATTAAATATTTCATGCGGTGTAGTTGAACCTTCTTTAACAGCCTCTTCAATAGAACAAATATTGAGAATACTCATAATTGCTCCTGGCACACCATGGCCTGTGCTATCGGCATTAACTATTGCAAAGTTTCCATTGTTTAGTTTGCTCGCCCAATAGAAGTCTCCGCTCACGACTTCTTTTGGTTGAAAGAAAACAAAATATTCATTTAAGTTCGCATTCAGTAGTTCTTCAGACGCTAAGAAACTACGTTGAATTCTCTCTGCATAGTTAATAGAGTCATTGATCTCTTTATTTTTTTCTTCAACAAGTAATCTGTTTTTTTCCGATTCTGCGTGTTTTTTTGCTAATTCTTTTGTTCTTCTTTCAACTATTTTTTCTAATTCAATCTGTCTAGATCTTAATTGATTAGTTCTTATTCTGAACATAAAGTATATGATTAGAATAAGTAAGAAAATACAAAAGGTAATAAACCACCATGCTGTCCAAAAAGGAGGGGTAATGTTGAAAGAAAATGAGATGGGTTTACTCCATATACCATCTGAATTGGCTGCTTTTACTTCAAATGTATAGCTTCCAGGTGCTAATCTTGAATACTCAATAGATCTTTCATTAGCATAACTCCATTCATTTTCTAGCCCTTTAAGTTGGTAAGCATATTCAATATTTCTTTCAGATGAAAAATGAATAGCAGAAAACTCAAATGTAATGTTGTTTTGATTGTAAATTAGGGCGTAATTATTTTTTAATTTCTGATACTGGTTATTAAGTATCTCTATTTTTTCTTGAGAATTTTTATAGTTAAAATAGATATTGTCAAAATAAACATTTGGTAATGTTGTATCATTAATAAAATCTAATGGATTCCAAGAATAAATCACATTATTATAGGCCATAAAAAAATCACCATTCTGGTTTTCACTTATTTTACTAGTGCTAGATAGAAGATCAACTTTTTTAAGTCCATGTTTTTTATTGAATACTTTGATCTTCCTGCTATTCTTATCAAATTGTATAAGGCCAAATGAAGAAGTTGCCCATAGATTTCCTAAAACATCTATTTTAATCATACTTGTTGCATTGCTGGGCAACCCATTTTCTTTTTTAATACTATCTATTAATAGACCTGTGTTTGCATCAAAACATAGTAGGCCATTACTCCATGTAGATACCCAAATACTATCATTAACTATATCAAGACCCAACGTAGTCCCTGCATAATCACTGCCAATAGTAGAGAACTTTAATGTTTTAGTATTTAGTTTTACAAGACCTGCCGTATTGGTTGAAATAAAAAGAAACTGGTCTTTTAATTTTAAAGCTGATATAAAATTCGTTTGATCAGGATAATCAGATTCACCGTATTTAAAATAGTGTAAACTATCTGAAAAAATATTTTTTTTAAGTAAACCATTTCCCAAATCAGAAATCCAAATTGTTTTATTGTTTTGAATCACTATATCATTACAGTAATATTTTATTTCATTGATGAACTCACCAGTTTTCTTATCAATATCATATTTTACTAAAAACTTATTATTACCATACCATAAAATTCTTTTTTTAAAGTCATAGTAAAAGGAACCCATTTCATCTTTCCTGCTGAGCAAGGGTTCAGGTAGATTTTTCACTCTAAAGCTAAAAGGAAATAAACTATCATTTTTTATTTGATATTCTAATAACCCAAAATTGGTACTTAACAATAATGAACTATCTATTTGAACCACATTCAAAATAGAAAGTTCTTCATAATTTTTTTTTGTGATTTCAAAAGTCTTTATTTTTTGGTGTTTGTAATTGAGTTTAAAAACACCTCTATCTCTTGAAACTGCCCAAAAGCAATTATTCCCATCATAATGTATGTCTGCGATGCCGGGTTGTTGTTGGTAATTTTTAGAAGGATCTAAAATCATAACCATGTCTTGTAAGTTTACTTTTCTTTTTTTTGATAGATCATAGTTTATTAATGTAGTTCCATCCACTACCATAAATAATTCTCTTTTCTTTGAATAGGTCATTTTGTTTAATTCCAATTTATCTAAATACAGAGAATTATCAGTAAACCAATAAACATATTCTTGCGCTGATTCTACGTAGAAATAAAAATTATTTAAATTGGAGATAAAGAGTAAAGTGTCAGAGTTGTGTCGTGTGTAATTCTTTAATTTTTCTTTTTCATTAGTAAAATTAAATTCAATAAACTTTGACCCTTTTAGGTCAGGATTAAATTCAATAATTCCTTTTTCAAAAAACAATGTTGGTTTTTCTGAATCTTCTATAAATCTAAATGCGATGGTATCACCTAAATCAATATTTAAAACATCCTTGAACTCAATAGAATCAAGGGTGGAGGTTTTTAAATTATTTATAAAAAGTTTGTTGCATGCTGTGTATAATAAATGATCGGAATTAATTTGTTTAATATCTGCGATAACATTTGTGAATTTAAGACCGTTACTTGATCTTAGATAGGCCGGGATTCTTAATTCTCCAATGGAATCAGTAAGTTGGTTTAAAAATTCAATATTGAAAGAGTATTTATTATTGTAAATTTCTCCTGTTTGAAACCACATTAGATCATTCCCTTCTACAATTTTATAAATTGATGTTCCTTTTAATTTTTTGTCATTCCATTTTGTTTTAAAATGATACCCATCGTAACAAGTTATTCCGTCTTGAGTTCCAAGCCACATATAGCCTTTACTATCTTCCAGACAACTTAATACACTTTGATTTGGGAGCCCTTCTCTTTCGGTATAATTTTTAAATCGATAGTTGTTTTGCCCAAAGAAAGTTTGGGCTAGAAGAATAAATAATAGTGTAATGGGTAGCTCTGAGCATTTCATTCAACTAAAATAATAAAATTGACTCATTTGTTTTTTACACTTCAACTTTTTTTATGTAAACAGGAAATTCATTGAGATATTTTCCAAGAATATTTCTTCTCTTCTGAATTTTATTACGATTTATTCTTCTGGAAATACCCATAATTTATTGACTAAACAAAAAGACACAAAAAAAGCCCAATCTATAGTAGATTGAGCTTTAAAAGTCGGGGTGGCAGGATTCGAACCTGCGATCTCCTGGTCCCAAACCAGGCGCCTTGACCGGACTGGGCCACACCCCGAAAAATCGGTTTTGCAAAGGAAAGCATTTTTGTGTAAGCACAAAGCACTTTCTTAATTAATTGCGGAGAGACAGGGATTCGAACCCTGGGTACCCTTTTGGGGTACGCTTATTTAGCAAACAAGTCCTTTCGGCCACTCAGGCACCTCTCCGTATGTAAAGATCATTTCCCTTTCGGGATTGCAAAAATAACACAGTTTTTGAAAACACAAACCACTTGTGGCTATTTTATAAAAAAAAATATGAAATAAAAGTAATAGCGTTAATTAGGTTAAGTCACTGTATAAACCAAGTAGCTGATTTGTTAGCTCTTCGGAGTCGAATTTTTTTACGTAGGCTAGCCCTTTTTCAGCCATTAGTTTTTGTTGAGCTGGATTCTCCAATAGGTCATCTATCGTTTTTCCCAATTCTGCAAAATTATTCGTATCCACATAAATACTATCTGGTCCTCCAGCTTCAGGAAAACATCCACCTTTTGTTGTAATTACGGGTACTCCAGAATTAAGCGCTTCTATAATGGGTATTCCAAACCCTTCAAATACGGAGGGGTAAACAAAAATAGTAGACAATTGATAGATAGCAGGAAGTTGATCCATGGTTACATCCTTTAAAAAGATAAAACGATCTTCATCAATTTTCAGTTTCTGCATTTGGACTTTTAAAAAGTTGAAGTACTTCGTCTTTCTACCAACAACAACAATAGGTAGGTCGTTTTTCATTAATGGAATTGCTTGCAGCAATGCATTCAAATTTTTACGTGTTTCAATCGTGCCCACGTTGAGAATAAATTCATCGGGTAGATTGAAATTTGTTTTGATGTGTTGTTTTATTTCTTCAGAATATTCTTTTTTAAAGTTCTCATGGCAAGTTTGGTATATCACCTTGATTTTTTCTGCTGGTACTTTGTAGTACTGAACTATATCTCGCTTGGTTTGTTCGCTTATGGCAATTACTACATCGGCATTTCGCGAAGCATACTTAAATTTAATGTTATGAATTCTCCTATCTATTGCGCGGTAGTTTCTTGGAAACCTCCTGAAAATTAAATCATGTATGGTAACCACATATTTGATTCTTTCTGCACCAAATTTTCTTCTTCGTGGTATTTCGTTACTTAATCCATGAAATATTTCTATACCATCTTTTAGTAGAAATTTCTCCAAATTTATAGATCTCCAAAAACCTTTAAACGTTTTGTGTATAGGGGTTTCAGGGAAACGTTTGTGGATATTTTCCTTTCCTTCAATAAAAGAGAAACGCGTGTTTTTAGCCGATTTAGGACTGTACATGAAAAATTCATCCTGAGAATTTTTTTGCAGTAAACTTTTTATCAAGTCTCTACTGTAGTTACCCAAACCCGTATAGTTGTGGTAAGCTCTTTTAGCGTCAAATCCGATTTTCATGTAAGTGTAAAACTAAAAAATATATCTTAAACAGCTACATTATGTTCGCGTAATGCATCGTTTAGGGAAGTTTTAAGGTCGGTGCTTGCCTTTCTTTCACCTATGATAAGCGCACATGGAACATTGTATTTGCCAGCGTTAAATTGCTTTGGATAAGTTCCGGGTATTACCACCTTTCTGGGTGGCACAACTCCTCTGTGTTCAACCGGTGTATCGCCCGTAACGTCAATAATCTTTGTTGACTTTGTAAGAACAACGTTTGCGCCTAATACAGCTTCTTTTCCAACTCTTACACCTTCTACAACAATACATCTTGAACCTATAAATGCCCCATCTTCAATAATTACTGGTGCAGCTTGCAAAGGTTCTAAAACACCACCAATTCCCACGCCACCGCTTAAGTGTACATCTTTTCCAATTTGTGCGCAAGAACCTACGGTTGCCCATGTGTCGACCATAGTGCCGCTATCCACATATGCTCCGATATTAATATAACTCGGCATCATGATTACACCGCTTGCTACATATGCTCCATAACGCGCTACCGCATGCGGCACCACTCTTACGCCCAATTCTTTGTAATTTGTTTTGAGTGCCATTTTATCGTGGAATTCAAAAGGCCCAACTTCAATCGTTTCCATTTTACGAATAGGAAAATACATCACTACCGCTTTTTTGACCCATTCATTCACTTGCCATTCTCCATTTTCCAAGGGTTCAGCGCAACGCAATTCACCTTTATCTATTTTTTCAATAACAGATTCAATTGCAGTTGTTGTTTCAGTTTCTGCTAAAAGTGCTCGGTTATCCCATGCTTTCTCAATTGTTCCTCTCAGTATTTCCATTGCTTCACTTAATTTTAGCGCTAAGTTAATAGGTTGTACCATTTAGTAATTGAATTGTGGTAAATTCTATAAGATTGTTGATATTTGTGAAATTATTAATTGAATTTAGAAAATGCCAAGAATAGTTGCTGTAGATTACGGAACCAAGCGGGTAGGAGTTGCAGTTACAGATGAGCTGCAGATCATAGCAAGTGGACTTACAACGGTGCATTCTAGCGAAATTATTCAATTTTTAAAAGATTATTGTGATAAGGAAAAAGTAGAATGCATAGTAATTGGAGAGCCTAAAAGTTTGCAGAATGGAGATACAGATAGCACTGAATCCATTGAAAACTTTGTACGGCACATGATTAAAATATTTCCAGCAATCAAAATTGATAGAATAGATGAGCGTTTTACATCTGTTCTGGCTTCGAGAGCGATACTTGCTTCTGTGGCTAAAAAGAAGAAGAGACAAGACAAGGGATTGGTGGATGAAGTGAGTGCAACTATCATGTTGCAAGATTACATGGAAAGAAAGAGTAAGGGGTTTTCTTAAAAATAGGAGAAATGTTATGTTTTTAGGATTATTGCTCTTTTTATAAATTGCCTCATTTCAGCAATAGTGACTGGAGACGCGTAATTGCGTTCGACGAAGGAGAAAGAAGCATGGAGCGTAGGGAAGTCATGTTACGCAGTAATTGCCTTTATGAGGCTTGAGTTTTTTGGTTCGTTTTTGTGTCAAGACAAAAATGAACAGAAATCAATTAGAAATAACAGTATGTGAGTAATTACTATATTGTTACTATAATAGTGAATAAGTAGATATAAAATATATATTTTTGCAGACTAGTTTTTAGATAAAAAAATGATATTACCTGTTATAGCATATGGAGATCCAGTTTTGAGAGCTGAATGCGAAGAAGTTGAAGAGGGAACCGATATGACTTCGGTTTTGAAAGATATGCGTGATACAATGCATCAAGCTTCAGGTGTTGGTTTAGCAGCTCCACAAGTTGGAAAATCGATTCGCTTATTTATTGTTGATGCTTCTCCGTTTGCGGAGGAAGAACCTGAAAATGAAGAGGAGGCGCAGAACTTTGAAATTCTTAAGAATTTTAAAAAAGTATTTATCAATCCAATTATTGAAGAGGAGAGAGGTAAAAAGTGGGCTTTTTCGGAAGGTTGTTTGAGTATTCCTGGAATTCGAGAAGAGGTAATTCGAGAAAATATTGTCAAGATATCTTACTTCGATGAGGAATGGAATTTTCACGAAGAAGAGTACACAGGGGTAGCTGCTCGTATTATTCAGCATGAATATGACCATATTGAAGGAATACTTTTTACAGATCACCTTAATCCACTGAAAAGAAGAATGTTAAAGAGAAGATTAACGGACATTTCTAAAGGCGAAGTTAGCGTAACCTACCGAATGAAATTTCCAAAATAAATTGAATATGAAGAAAGTTATTTACCTATTAGCGACTGTATTAATTTTTGCAAGTTGTGGAACCGAAGAAGTAAAATCAGATGAACAAACAGCAGAACCTGTTACGCTTAGTTTGGAGGATCAGTTTTCTGCCTTAGTAGAATTGGATAGCAAATTACTTGCAGCTGATTTGTCCATTGATACAAAAGTTGCCAAACAGCTTTATTATGCTGCAAAGTTATTTGTTAGCGACAACCCTTTACATGAAAAAGCACCAGATGCACTGGAGCTTGCTGCAAAAGGTGCTGAAGGAATTGAAAAATACGATGATGCTATTACTATTCTACACAAAATTATAACGGATTATCCAGAGACAGAAAAAACACCAATGTTAATGTATAGAAAGGCAATTATTTTGGAAGAAAAACTGGGTAAGCCGGACAATGCTAAAGCGGCTTATCAGGCCTTGATAGAAAGGTTTCCAGATAACTTTCTTTCCATTAGTGCTCAGGAATATTTAGACATGGATTTTCTAAATATGTCTGATAAAGATTTAATTGAATTTTTGGAAAGCCAAAATCAAGAATAATAGTTTTTTATTAAGCGTAAAGCGATTCTCCGTTTTCATCGGTAGTTAGTACCTCGCTCATATAGTCAAGGAAGGGGCGCATGTTTTCAAATACTTTATTGGCTTCTTTGTAGAAGTCTTTATCTAGCATTTCCTTCTCTGTAAATTTCTTAGAAACTAAAAACTGTTTGTATCGCAATAAGTCAATATTTTCATGTTCTTTGGAGAATCCTTTTGGCGCTGATTTTACTTTGTTTCCGTCTAGTTGGCCAAAGGTATCTATGAAATTTTTTGAACCAATAATCTTTCTTAATTCACTCCCGTCAGCTGCTAATTCAACTCTAATTCGCTTTAGGTCTTCTGGATTTGGATTCCAAAATCCACCACCAACAAAACAATTACCTGGCTGTATATGAAAATAGTAACCACCTCTTAAGTGGTTGGTTGCTCTTTTAAAATATCCACCCCAGTGCGTTTTGTAGGGTGTTTTGTCTTTTGAGAACCTTATATCCTTATAAATTCTATACAAAGACTTTTTCCCGGTAACAGTTTCGATGTTGTCATGTTTTTTCATTTCTGATAACAAGCAATCAGCAAACGCAATGGTATTCTCTAGAGCGCTCTGATAAGCGGTAGCCTTATTTGCTTGAAACCAGTCTCGGTTGTTGTTTTTACTTAATTGTTTCAGAAAATCAATGTTGGACTTAGAAATTTGCATGCTTAAGAATTAGGATGTTTAATTATATAATTTAAAAGAAATATCTGCATGTGATCAATGTAATAAGAAAACTCATTATATTAGGCCAAATCATGAAGTATATTTTATTTACATTTCCTATCTGGCTTGTGCTGAGCGTCTCAGCCCAAATTAATTATAAGTATCAAAATAACCTTTCATTTTCTTATTCGGAAACAATCCAAAATTATAAAATACTGGATAGCTTATATGTCAATGCGCGGTTAGTAGAAATGGGTAAATCCGATATTGGTAGACCTGTACATTTATTTATAGTTTCAGAAGATGCCGATTTTTCACCTGAGTCACTCCACAGCAAAGGAAAGACCATATTGTTAGTCAATAATGGTATTCATCCAGGAGAACCGTGCGGAATTGACGCGAGTTTAAAATTTGCCGAAGATTTATTGTCAAGCGAAAAGAGATTGTTAAAAAACACAACAGTTTGTATAATTCCATTTTACAACATTGGCGGTGGTCTAAATAGGTCTTGTTGCAGCAGAGCAATGCAAAATGGTCCGCAAGAATATGGTTTTAGAGGAAATGCACAAAACAGAGACCTAAACCGAGATTTCATAAAATGCGACTCTGAAAATGCGAAAGCTTTTGCCAAAATATACCATCAATGGAATCCTGAGGTATTTGTAGATTGCCACACAACTAATGGTTCTGACTTTCAATATGGAATGAGTATAATAGCTACACAAAAAGATAAGCTCAACACACGTGTTAGCGAATACTTAAACAACGAAATGCTTCCTTTTTTATACAAGGACATGGCCTCCAAAAATATGGAGATCATCCCATATGTTTATAATGTGGGTAAATCTCCAGATAAAGGCATTAAAGACTATTTGGAGACACCTCGCTATTCAACGGGCTATACAACTTTATTCAATTCCATGGGTTTTGTTACTGAAGCATTGAAGTACAAAAAATATAGCGAACGAGTTGAACAGACTTATGCCTTCTTGCATTCTACATTAACTTGGATGAATGAGAATAGTTCAGAAATAATAGCAACAAAGCAACTTGCCGATGCAGACGTTAAGCAGCAGGAAATATTTCCAATTTCTTGGGAAAGGGATACAGTTACTCACCAAACAATTGATTTTAAAGGCTATGAAGTGGAAGAGGTAGAGAGTGTCTTTGGAAAAAATGCTAAAAAAACAATTTACAATCACGATAAACCCTATACGAAGAAAATTAAGTATTTCAATAAATATAATGCTGATGTTATTGTTGAGAAGCCTATCGGCTATATTGTTCCGCAGGCTTATAAAGAGGTGGTTGAAAGATTGCAATTGAATCAAATTGAAATGGTAGAAATTCAAAATGATACAAGTATAACTGCTGAAGTCTATTACATAAAAGACTATGAAACTGTAAAGACTCCTTATGAAGGACATTACTTGCATTACGATGTTGAAGTTGAAAAAAAAGTAGCTCCTATTAATTATTATAAAGGAGATTTCATTATTTACGCAAATCAGGCTTCTAATCGCTACATTGTTGAAACTTTGGAGCCACAAGGTGTTGACTCTTATTTTGCATGGAATTTTTTTGATGGTATCTTGCAGCAGAAAGAATGGTTTTCTCCTTTCTCTTTTGAAGATGAAGCAGAAAGGTTGTTAAAAGAGGACTCAAAGTTGAAGGTTGATTTTCAGAATAAAATTAAATCCGATGAAGCTTTTGCAAATAGCCAATGGTCGCAGCTGTTTTTCATTTATCAGCGCTCTCCCTATTACGAAAAAACTCACAATAGATATCCGGTGGCAAGGTTAATAAAATGGTGATATTTTTAGAAATTTTCAAAAGATCGAATTAAACATTATTTTAAGTAAGATAAAGTGATTATTTTTGCACGATTTTCAGCATCAAATAAGATTGTTTAGTGGAAGAAATTGTGGTTAAAGAAAAACAAGGTAAGAAGTTATATGATTACCAAAAGAATGATTTGGATGAGATTTTTCGAAAGATAAATGAGCACCCAGATAATTATAATTTTCTTTATCAATTGCCAACAGGAGGTGGGAAAACTGTTATTTTTTCAGAGATTGCCAAAAGATATATTCAGGAAACAGAAAAAAAAGCATTAGTGCTAACCCATAGAATAGAATTGTGTAAGCAGACTTCTAATATGCTCTGTGAATTTGGCGTAAACAACAAAATAATTAATAGTAAGGTTAAGGCATTGTCAGATCAAGCTGATTTTACTTGTTTTGTTGCAATGGTGGAAACATTGAATAACAGGCTAAATGACGGTTTAGATATTAGTAATGTTGGATTGGTCATAATCGACGAGGCACATTACAACTCATTTCGCAAATTATTTAAGCATTTTGAAAAGTGTATTATTCTTGGGGTTACTGCAACTCCGCTGAGTTCAAACATAAAACTACCAATGTATGAGAATTACGATGAGTTAATTGTAGGCAATTCAATCAATTCATTAATTGAGAATGGTTTTTTGTCAAAAGCAACAACCTACAGTTTTGATGTTAGTTTGCGTTCTCTTCGGATCGGTATTAATGGAGACTACACAGTTCGTTCTTCCGAACAGTTGTATGGTAATTATTCAATGCTAGAAAAGCTCTTATATGCTTACGAGCAAAAATCAAAAGGCAAGAAGACATTAATATTTAATAATGGGATCAATACATCAAAATTGGTCCATGAGACTTTTTACAATGCAGGCTATGATGTTAAGCACTTGGATAACACCAACTCTGATAGCGAAAGGAGAGAAATTATTGAGTGGTTTAAACATACGCCAGATGCAATTTTAACTTCTGTAGGAATACTTACTACCGGGTTTGATGAGCCTGCTGTAGAAACAATTATTCTGAATCGTGCTACAAAATCTTTGACGTTGTACCATCAAATGATTGGACGGGGATCAAGAGTCTTGCCCAATAAGAATGAATTTACGGTAATTGATATGGGTAACAATGCTGCAAGATTTGGTTTGTGGAGTACTCCAATCGACTGGTATGCTATTTTTAAATCTCCTGACTTTTATCTACAGAATATTGTCGATGATGAAGAGATTGAACGTCAGTTTAGGTACCTAATGCCTGAAGAATTGAAAGAAAATTTCAAAAATTCCACACATTTAGATTTCGATATTAAGGCAGACTACAAAAATGTTATTAAAAATGGATTAAGGCCCAAAGCAGCAATTGATAATTCCATTAATCATCATGCAAAAATATGTGTTGAAAATGCCGAGGAGCAAGCAGATTCTCTTGCTTTAGTTGATTTATTGAAAGATGACATAGAATATAAGGTTAAACAATATTCTTATTGTATTTGTAAAAGTACTCCAAGTTATATCAAGTGGCTACGAGAAGAGTATACGCGAAAATTGCGTTACGCTGTCCGTCAGGCTTATTAAGATAAATTTTATTGATTTTTTTTACTCAAGAGTTAAAGTAAAAAAATGGGCAAGCTACTTACATCGCATCGCTCAACCACCGACCCTTGCTATGTTCCCATTCTGGGGGATTAAGTAGGAGCTGATCGTATAAGACTTGCCCGGCGCAAAAGTAAACAAATGTTTAAAAAATCCTACAGAATAATTATAAAATATAATTATTTAAATAGGTAAGTGCTCGTCGTTTGTGATTAAAGCATTGTCAAGCATTTTTTCTAAATCAGAAAAATCATGTATATCTTTGTCAAGAAGGTGAGTGGGAGATACATTTTTCAACGCGTTAAACATAATAGCTCTTCTATTCGGATATCTTTTTTCCCAGTTTGTCAATAATTCTTTCATCATTTGACGTTGCAAATTGGGTTGGGC
>Ga0255758_10002776_pt1 | contig 15911 bp, 22 predicted proteins | sample 011ome_24_FD_179958 | JGI IMG/M metagenome (GOLD analysis project Ga0255758, IMG submission 179958) | Coastal salt marsh microbial communities from the Groves Creek Marsh, Skidaway Island, Georgia - 011513CT metaG (version 2) | ecosystem: Environmental > Aquatic > Marine > Intertidal zone >...
AATTCTTTATACTGATACATATGACAATGCTAAGGGAACTATTGAAGTTGTAGACGATGTATATCCAGAGTTTGAAGACTCACAGGAAACATCTACATTCTTTTTTGATGGTGAAAAATATGTGACCACAGTATTTGATGGTTCTGGTAATACAATTAAATCACGCTCAATTCATACGTTTGCTCTTTACTTTGACGGCTTTACAGGTGACGTTGCTATTCAAGGTGACTTATCAGTTCAACCATCTACAAATGATGAAGACTGGTTTGACATGACGCCAAAGCTAATGTACGATTCGAATATTCGTATCAACAATGAAACTGGCGTTCAAGGTTATGTAGTACAAGCAAACGTTAATTGGATTCGTATTACATATACGAAAACAGCAGGCGAAATTACAAAAGTACTACTACGCAACTAAACTTGACAATATAACGAATCGTGTTATTCTTATTACATAATCAATAATAAGGATAACAAAATGACTAACGTAATCGAATTCCCCGTACATAGAACGAAAGCTGTTCAAGCTATTCGCACTCATGCAAAGCACACAGTGTATAATCTCGTATGCTTTATGAGTGAAGAAATGAACAAGCTATACATGCCTGTTTATGATGATAAAGAACTTCAAGCAAAAGTACTTGATGTAGCAAATCAATATCAGAAAATTTTACTTGACTATTTTCAAAATGATGATAACTTCAAAGATGAAGATGATGAAATAAATCTTTTAGAAGATGATATCGTAGAAGAAGATTTGTGCGATGTCGATCCTGAACTATTAGATAAACTATGTCGTGAAGAAAGTGAGTAATGCTATGATTCTATGCTATCAAGATAACGAAGTTCGTCGTTCAACGAAACCTTTTTACGCAGAAGACTATAATGCTAATCATATGATTTGTAAGCACTTAGAAAACTATTTCTTCTTAAAATTCATCCTGATGAAAAGTGATGATATTGTAGAGAAACATCGTGCATCTAAAGAGTTAGATATCTGTGAGCGTAAGATGAATTATTGGAAACGTCAAGCAAACTTCTGTCAAAAACAATACGAAAAAGACATCAAAATTTGGAGTGAAACATATCAAGTAAATGCTTGACACTCAGTCGTAAAACTGTTATATTGTAGTTATGGACTTACAGCAAGTAGTATTCTCACACTTACCGCATCAACGCAGACAAGCATCAGGTGGATGGTTATCATTCAACTGTCCTTGCTGTGTTGATAACGGTGAAGCACGACCTGATATACGAATGCGTGGTGGTATTCATACAGATGATAGTAGTATTTCATATCATTGCTTCAACTGTGGATTCACTGCTTCACACAAGACTGGCAGAGTTATCAACAAAAAGATGTTGCGCTTTCTTCGCAATCTTGGTGTGAGTGACAGTGATATCAAACGACTTCAACTTGAAGCAATCAGAGAGAAAGAACTTGCTGATGGTCCTATGCTGTTTGTTAGTAGGACACAAACTACTCGCATACCAAGTTTCCCAGATTGTGAGTTACCTGAGGGTGCGCAACCACTTGACGATATACTAAATAGTGATGCACCCGATGAAAGAGCAATCTTGGGTGCAAAGTACTTGTTAGACAGAGGCATATACGATTATATTGACGCATACTGGAGCCCACATGCCGTCTTTAGAAATAGAGTTATCATCCCTTTTTGGCAGGGAGATAGAATAGTAGGGTATACAGGTAGAGACTTCACAGGAAAGTCTGATGCGAAATATATGAGCAAGTCGCCCAAGAACTTTTTATACAATGTGGATGCTATAAAAAGAAATAGAATGTTCCTCATTGTCACTGAAGGAGTGATTGACGCGGCTTGCTTAGATGCTGTTGGTATTATGAGTAATGAAGCTAGTGATGCTCAGATTGATTACATCAATCAATTCAAGGGTGAGGTAATCGTTTGTCCTGATAGAGACAAAGCAGGCGAACGATTAATTAAACAAGCAATTGAAAATGGTTGGTCGGTGTCTTTCCCATATTGGGAAGATGGAATTAAAGATGCAGCCGATGCTGTTCATAAATATGGTAAGCTATATACATTGAAAAGTATCATTGATGGTAGAATAAGTAATAGTACAAAGATAAACGTAAAGATGCGTATTAAATAAGGATTTACAATTAATGGCAAAAGAACCAGCAAAAAAGAAGCCAGTAAAGAAGGCTCCGGCTAAAAAGCCGTCAGAGGAAACAACAGTAATTCCAACACCAAAGGAACAACCTGCTCCTCCTCCCCCACCCCCACCACAGCAAATGCCTCAACAGCCCAAAAAGCCTGGTGAAGTATTGTGGGAAAACGCAGTTCTGTTTATGGACAAAGAATTCAATCAAGAAAATTGTATGCCATTAGTGAGAGCAATTATGGAATACAACATGTCTCCTGAGGGACAGCGCCCAGAAGTAATTCATCTATATATTAATTCACCGGGCGGTGCTGTGCATTCAGCATTCCATCTGATTGATACAATCAAACAATCAAAGATCCCAGTATACACTTATGGTATGGGCTTGATTGCATCTTGTGGTGTACTACTAATGATGGCAGGTGAAAAGGGACATCGTTATATCACACAAAACACAAGTGTAATGTCACATCAATATTCTTGGGGTTCACGCGGTAAAGAACACGAACTAATGTCTATCGTAAAAGAGTTTGAACTATCAACCGAACGTATGCTTGAACATTATAAAAAGTGTACAGGTAAGAATGAAAAGTATATCAGACAATATCTACTTCCAGAAAGTGACTGTTGGCTAACACCAGAAGAAACAGTGAAGCATGGTATTGCTGACCATATTATTAAAACTTACTAGTTGACAAATGCAACCTTTTTTGATATAGTAGAAGAATGTCAGAAGTAAAAAACTATAGCCTCGATTTACAAACACTATTCGTACAATTCATGGTTACAAACCCCGAACTCTACACAAGGGTTCGGGGTATTATCAAACCTGAATATTTCGACCGCGGAATCCGTCCTGTGGTTAAGCAACTTGTAGATTACAGTGAAGAGTATTCGACTCTACCTGATACTGTTATGATTAAAGCAGAGACAGGTCACAGTATAGAGAAGTTGGACAACATAGCCCAGCACGAAGAATGGTTTGTAGACGAATTTGAGACATTTTGCCGACACAAGGCTATTGAGAAGGCTATTATTGATAGTGCTGATTTATTAGAGTCGGGAAAATATGGTGAAGTAGAAACTCGCATCAAAGAGGCCGTTCAAACAGGCTTAGCACGTTCATTGGGCACAGATTATTATGCTGACCCAAGAGGTGTTCTTGAACGGATGAAAGACAACAATGGTCAAATTACGACAGGTTGGAAGGCTCTTGATGACAAGTTGTATGGTGGCATAAATCGTGGGGAGATTACGATTTTCGCAGGGGGTTCCGGTGCTGGCAAATCACTTTTCATGCAAAATATGTGCTTGAACTGGGCCGAGGCTGGGCTAAATTGTGTCTACTTTACACTCGAACTAAGTGAAGAACTTTCAAGTATGCGTATGTATGCAATGCAGACGGATCGCAGTACTAAACGCATTTTTAAAGAACTAGATGATGTTGAACTAGAGGTAAAAACAAAGGGCAAAAAGTCTGGAATGCTCCGTATTAAGTATCTCCCATCTGGATCGACAGTCAATGATCTACGTTCTTACTTGAAAGAACTTCAAATTCAAACTGGCAAAAAAGTTGATTGTATGTGTATCGACTATCTTGACCTGCTTATGCCAGCAACTAAAAAAGTATCTGCTGGTGATTTGTTTATTAAAGACAAGTATGTTACAGAAGAAGTTCGTAACTTCTCAATGGAAACACAAACAGTCACAGTTACAGCATCACAGTTGAACCGTAGTGCAGTTGAAGAAATTGAGTTTGACCACTCACACATTGCAGGTGGTATCTCTAAAATTCAAACAGCAGATAACGTCATTGGTATCTTTACATCAAACGCAATGCGTGAACGTGGTCAGTATCAACTACAGTTGTTGAAAACTCGTTCATCTAGTGGTGTTGGATCTAAGATTAATCTTGTATTTGATAGAGATAGTCTACGTATCTCAGATGATACAAGCGAGGGTCTAGGTGATAGTGACACCACAACAGATACATCTAGCGTAGTTGACCAATTGCGTAAGAAAACTATCGTAAAGCAGAAGGATGAAGATGATGATGTTCCTGTAATGGATAGAACAGAAGCAGCATCTTCACTCAGAGCAATGCTCAAAACAAAATCTCGCTCTGCTTTTGACGAAACTTGATAAATACACATAACGGAGATTTATCATGAAACGTAAAAGCCTATTCGAAGAACTAAATTCTATCTCATATGATAGGGATAATAAACGTTTAGTGGAACAAAAAGGTGAGCATATTATTGCCGGCGCCATCAATCTTATGGAATTCATTGAAAGTAATTTTGATGAAGACACTGCCGCCGATCTTAAAAAGCGTTTGGTAAATAGCATCCGTGCTAAAGACCCTCGTAAATTTAAGAGAGGCATGGATAGTGTAGATAAAAATGGATTATGAAGAACAACTAAGACAACTAAAAGTTCTTGCTGGCATTTATAAGCCGTATGATGTTTCTAAGCATCAGGAAAACATTTCTCACACTGGCACGGAAAAAGGCGAATATCAACGCAAGAACGATATTCAGCCAGGCACTCCAGAATGGTTTAAACTGTGGTTCGCTCGTCCTACAATGACGGGTGAAGACCCATTTGGGAAGAAGAAATGAAAATTAGCGAAATCATATTACAGCAAGGTATTAATCGTAGGTTTAGAGGCCCACGTAAACCAAGACTAAAGCAAAAAGGCTTTCATCAACGTATGCAAGGTTTACTTGATGGTGAGCAAATATCAGAAAGTGGATCAGCACCGGGCGTTGGTGCAATTCATCACAGTGAGATTGCTCCTACACTACAAAGACTTGAAAAGCAACTTGGTATTCCTCTACTAAAAAATGCACTAGGTTCTGTGGGCAAAAAAGAGTTTAGTGGTGATATCGATATCGCAGTACAATTAGACAAAGACCAACAAGACGAATTTCAAAAGAAACTAGAACAAACACAAGGCCTTGACTTTATTAGAAAGACAAGCGTGTTTATTACGAGTGCAGATATCGTAGGCTATGATCCAAAGAAACAAGCAGACGGTAAAGAGCGCACGGGTAAAGTACAAATTGACTTTATGCCGGGTGATGTAGAGTTTATGAAGAACTATTATCACTCACCACATGCTAAATCTATGAGTCAAGACGGTAGATACAGTGATTATAAAGGCGTTCATCGTAATATTATGATTGCTACTATGGTTGCTAATTTAGACACAAAAGCAAGTGAAGAAACTACAAGCGATGGTCGTCCGCTAGAACTAGAACGTTGGATGTTCTCTCCTACAGACGGAATGGTACGTGTAATTCGTAGACCAGTAGAGAAAAAGAACGGTGTTGGTCATACAAAAGCAAATAAGAACGAGATTGTTAAAGGCCCATTCAAAAATCCTAATGATTGGGCTAAGATTTTAAAACTAGATAGCGCAGATGACTTATATAGTTTTGAAACACTGTATGATGCAATTAAGAAAAACTATCCTGCTGAACTAGCACAAAAGATTTTCAACGACTATAAGAAAAACGATGCTATTCAAAAAGCAGGCGTCCCATCACAGCTAGGTGAAGGCGTAAAAAAGCCGGTAGCTGAATCAAATAATGCCCGTATTCAGCACGTAGAAGACTTTGCTATCTGGCATGGTTCTCAGGGTATCGCTAAATCTATTCAGACGCTACATAACTTAGAAAAGCAACCAGAAGATATCACAGTCAAATGGGATGGTTCTCCTGCTGTTATCTTTGGTCGTAATGAAAATGGCGAGTTTGTTCTTACAGATAAATCAGGCTATTCAGCAAAAGGGTATGATGGTAAAGTAACAAACAAACAAGATATGGCTGATATGTTTCTAAGACGTGGTAAAGAAGCACCAGATGACAACCGCAAAGCATTTGTAAAGCGTATGGTTGATATTTGGGACATCTATGAAGCAGCAACACCATCAAACTTTAGCGGATATGTACACGGCGACTTGTTGTATTTCACAACACCTCAGTTAGATGATGGTCATTATGAATTTATGCCAAACACTGTAAAATATCGTGTAAAAGCAGACAGTGACATTGGTAAGCAGATAGCACGTTCACAGTCAGGTGTTGTTCTACATGCTAAAATTGAACTTGATGGGTCGAAAAGCAAAGTTAATGTAAATGAACTAAAAGCAGGCAATCTATTGATTATGCCTCCAGTGACGGTTACACAAGCACCTCAAGTAGACGCACCAAACTTAGACAAAATCGCAGCATTTACGAAATCAAACAGTTCTAAAATTGATGCACTACTAGACGACGAATTTTTGAAGTCAAATAAACTATCATCGTTCAAAAATGCGCTATACACTTATGTTAATAACATGACAAAAGCACGTAAACTTGATAACCTAGCAGGCGACTGGAGCAAATGGCTACAACAAGCTAAAATGTCAGAGACAATGAAAGAACGTATGAACAATCATGTCAACAATAATGCAGATGGTATGAATGCTCTATTCAAAGTAGTAACAGGACTGATGAAAGTTAAAAATGACATTATCAATCAATTAGATAATGCTGATACAGATGTACAAGCATACACAGATGGACAAAGAGGCGGTGAAGGCTATGTGATTGGTCAAGGCGATAGCAAATTAGTAAATCGCAGTGGCTTTTCGGCGGCAAATATGAGTAAGGAGCGATAATGTTTAGTAAAGAATGTAAATTACACCTAGAAGAAGCAAAGATGACACGTTGGCAACACTTTCGTTTTGCTTGGTATTTCTTAATTCAACTAAAGAAAGCTGAACTTGCTCTATTCATTCATAGCTTTGCGCCAAGATATTTTAAAACATACGCCAGTGACAAGATTATAGAACTAGCTAGAACGCTGGAGGAAAGAAAATGAGTGACGAAAAGTACACAGCATCAGAATGGGCTGCAATGGAAGGCGGTCACAACGTAGAAAAGAAATCTTCTCCGTTTCAGCTAATCAATGAGTTAACTGAAAGCAGATTGTTCAGAAATAAAAAGATTGCAGGTGACGTTAACCTAGATGACGCTGCGGAATTAGCATTTGTTCAACTAATGATGTTAAATGTATTCAATAAAGATTATGACTTTGCACCATTAGCACGTGAATATGCAAGTAGAACATCAGCATTTAGAAACTTTGATACATTTAGAACAAGCGGCACAGATTTGTATATTGCGCTTAACCGAATCATGGGGAAAGACCAATCATTTACAACTGATAAAGATAAAATTGCTGCATCACGTCTGTCACCGAACAGAAGTGATATTATCAGATACCTTGAGCATATCGGAAGTTCAAAATCAAATCCAGATTTTGAAAAACGAATGTTGCTAAGGTTCGAAAAGCAGTTTAATGTACAAAATAGTCTATTAAAGTCTATGCGTAGACTAGCAGCGGACTGGGAAAACTTAAATCAAAATCAGCGCGCCCTAGTTATTACCCGTATGTCACAGTATATGCGAAAAAAAGCAATGAGAAGTGAACTTACACCTGCGCTTCTTAAATTTCAGAAGCGTGGCAACTATATTGTAAATGACAAAAATGATAGCAAGAAAAGTATTTGGAATAAGCCTATCGTAAAAGCAGCCGCAATAGCAGGCGCATACTATGCAGCAGGAAAAGCAGGTAAAGCATTAGGTAAAACAACATATCAGACCGATAGAACTCTGGGAAATAGATACCCAAACAGAAATAAGAAATAACACATTATTGTCAAAAAAAGATAAATAAAAGTATAGAGATAGTAAATCTCAACAGAAATTAATTGGAGAAAAACAATGGTAGCAAAAGTACATGAATCATTTGACGCAGGTCAATTCCTAACAGGTTCACTAGTTCACTTCGATATCTCAAACGTTGACGGTATCGTAGCGAAGCACGTAGTAGAAACAGTTGGCACACGTGCAACTGTAGTAATTCTAGGTGCAGGCGCAGCACGTATCGCAGTTGAAAACAACGGCGCATGGGACGCAGCAGGCCTACAAGCAGCACTAGGTGGCAACTACGTAGTAGCAGATTTCGACTACTAAGTTAGAAATAACCCCCCAGATAAAGAGGCTCAACTTCGGTTGGGCCTTTTTTATTTTGTAGTTGTTTGATAAATACATTTATAAGATATTGGAGAGACCAATGGCAAGAATTCATGGCGCAGCAAGCGCAGGCGAAAATTTATCAAGTAACATTAACTTTTACACAATTTACTTGAACACATTAGACATTACAGCGACAGGTAACGTAGCAGACCAGTCACAACAAAACTTTGATGACCTATGCAATCTTATTAATCTAGTTGCACAACCAGTGATTATGAACAATCCTATTTCAGTAAACTTAGATGGTCTAGCACCAACTCTTACTGGTCCTGGTTTTGTTTTTAAATTTGCAGTAGAACACGGCGATGTATTTGCACGTAACGGCGATGCGGTTGCTATCTTAAAAGAGATTTTTGAAGGTGTGACAATTGATACAGTAGCGTTATCATCGCCAGCGAATATTGAATTCGCAATGTCTGAATTACTATAATAAAAATTATATAATAAATTAAAAAGGGCCTTCGGGTCCTTTTTTTATGCGCAGTTAAAGTTTACGATTTAAAATGATAAATACAATTGATAAACTTATTGGAGAAAAAAGATGGCTGACATCGATCCACAAATTGCTGCGTTAGAATCGCAATCATTAGAAACACACGTTGCTGTGAACCATGAGCGTTTTAAGAAGCTAGATCAATCTATTGGTAGACTTGAAACACTTATTGAGAAGCAGGGTGATGAAACTAAAGAACAATTTTCAGAATTGAAAAAGATTGTTGTTTGGGCAAGTTCTACATTGTTTGGTACGCTTCTAATTGCGCTACTAACATCAGTATTTAAGGTGATATAATGCTTATTGAAGAAATCATATCAGAAGAAACAATCGAAGAAGCAAAACTTGTATATGCTCGTAAAGGCAAACAAGTTGTACGAAAGTACCGCTGTTCTGCTGGTAGATTAAAGGGTAAAACTGTTGCTAATCCATCAGCATGTTTTAAACCTGTTGATATTAAAAAGCGTTTTACACTTGCACGAACAAAAGCAAAAATGGGTTCAAGAATGGCAAGAAAATCAAAAATGACAAAGCGTATGAATCCAGCATCACGTAGATTGAAGTCATTAAATAGGTAGAAGAACAATGGGACTAAAAGAAGAAATTACAAATGCAATGACAGAGACTTATAATACAAGACTTAATAATATTGCAGATATGGTTGGACGACCAGAAGACGAAGTAAGAGACAAGATGAAAAATCTTGACTTTAGAGACTATGTAGACCTAATGAGAGCATTGCGTGATTTTGATAAAGATACCGCAAAAGATATCCTAGGCTTAGTTGACGAAGCATATTCACAAGGTTCAACTATGTCGCCATCAGAAATGAGAGCAAGAAAAGCAGGTCAGCAAGCACCAATGCAAACTGAGCCAGAAGCAGGGACAGCGCCTACTTCTCCGGCGGCGAAAGCACAGGCAATGCAACGTCTAGGTAAACAGAATTTAGGTGGTGCGACAGCGCAACAAGCAGCAGACGCATTATCAAAAGCAGGTGAAGGTAAACCACTAACACCAATTCAAAGAAAAGCAATGGCTCAACAAGCATCATCAGTTGATGCATTAGCAGCGGACCCGAGGACAGCAACCCAATTTAGAAATCTTCTAAATAAGCTAAATCGTAAATAAGGGGTTTAAATGAGATTAACAGAAGTTTTAGGTGGTCTGTATGTAATGATTACAGAAGAAGAAAATGACCTAATTGTAAAGTTCTTTTCAGAGAACGAATATGTTAATGAAACACAGTTATCAGAGCGTGAGGCTCTAATAGCTGAAAAACTAACACACAAAGGTGTGTTGGTACCAACACTGCGTGGATTTAGAACCGCATAACAACGGAGGCGAAGATGACAGCACCTAGCAGACAAGATGTAGACGCAATGGCGAACTTAATGAAAGCACTTAACGGAGATAAAAGTGCGCTTAAGGAGCAAGTGGCTACAGAAAGAAAAGCGAGAGAGGATGCTGGTATCATTGACACATCACCAGGTGTCAAAACAGAAGATATCAAAGCAATGGAAAACATTTTGAGTGCATTTAATTCTGCATCATCAAATGTTTCTAAGAAAGTTGCGACTACAATGAATGAGTCTGTAAAGACTCCAACAGGCGTTAAAGTAGGACTATTTTCTGTGGAGAAAACAGACGATGGATACTATGACATTAGAGATAATCGTACAAACGATACTTTATTTGAAGGCCTATATATTTACGAAACTGCGTATGTTATCACAAAACATCTTAACGATGGTAAGAAGATTAACTCAGAAGAAATTACAAAAGTAATGTCAACTAATGCTCTATTTGAACATTACTACGATGATGCGATTTCACACAGACGTTCATATAATACAGCAAAGAAGCGTGGTGATACAAGCAAGATGGATATTGCAGAAGCACGTTTCAGCAGATCAAAAGACGATGCTGCGGTTACAAAACGTAAGCTAAAGTCTATCTATGAATCTGTAAAAAGATAATTTCATTAAATCAGTTGTAAATGATAAATACATAATATAACTTTATGTATTGGGGCAAATACCATGAGAAAAACAATTTTTTATAATACAAATCCAGTAGCAGTTTCGTCACGCTTAAATGAATATATGAAAAGTAATTTTGGCTACGAAATTGACAGTGATTTAGAATCTTTGCGTGAAGCAAAAGCTGCACTTGAAGAACAAAAACGTACTATGCGTTCAGACTATCAGAACCGTGAGTATGTTGAGAATATGCTAATGCTTGAAACAGTTAGAGCATTACTTAAAGCACATGTAGCAGAAGGTGAACTTCCGCCGGCACTTAAAGCATACCAAGATAAGAAAAAGAAAAAATCAGGCGATAAAGAAGATAAAGTCGAAGAAAAGAAAAAAGTAGACGAGTCGGAAGAACGTCCATATGTTTGTGTTCACGCAAAAAAAGGTAAGCACGAATGTCATGCAGGTTCATCATACGAAGCAGCTAAAAAAGCAGCCGCACATTGGAAGATGAAATCTACAGCAGGTATCGATGCTCATTTAGCAGTGGAAGAAAAAGTAGCAGAATCAGATACACCAAAGTTCGATACGAACACAAAGAAGTATGATAACTCATACGAAGCACCAAAGGAATATAAAATGAAAAAAGAAAAGCTAGAAGAAGGTTTACTAGCCCAACTGAATGCGTTACTTGAGGGTGATGCTCAGAACGCAGAAATTACAATGGCTGCACGTGGTATCGTAGACGAATTACAAGACATGATTGAAAAGCTAGGTAAAATCCAAAACGACCAACTAGGTCCACTAACAGATGAAATGGCTTACTCACATGGTCCAGAACAATCAGGCGCATTTAAAGATGCAGTTGACCAAGCAATTGCAGGTCTACTAGGCCAAGCACGTTCTGCAAAAGATGCAGTTAACAATGCAGTTCTAACACTATCAGGTGAAGCACCAGCATCGGATATGGGTGCAACTGACACAGAACTAGGCGGCGACATGTCAGCAGATATGGAAGATGATATCTCAGCAGACATGGATCTAACAGGCGGTGACGACTCAGCAGCAGGTCCCGTAGATGAGCCACTAGGCCGTGCGAAAAGAGCAGACTAATGAAAATATCACAGCTTTTAAACGAAGATGCCAATTATCAGGCACAACTAAAGAATGACGTAAATGCGTATCTTGTACGTTTAAAAGCGAATGGTATCCCTCATATCGCTACTGATATTCTTGTAAAAGAATTAAATGATATGGGACATTCAGTTACTCCAGAAGCAGTTGTTGACTTATTAACTCATAGCAAGTATACTAGTAAAGTATCTATTGATGAAATCGTTATAGCGGGCGCCCCATCCGCTAAAGCGTCTGACGCAGAAGCAGAGAAGAATAGAAACGCAGTAAAAAAACTTGCACAAAAGGCAACTACGAAGAGGATAAACTAAGATGCCACTTATTATCAAAGGTAATAAACAACCCGAAATAGTTTCAAAGCAAGAGATTGCTAAAAAAATCCACGAAGACCGTGAACGTATGACAGCAGAAGAAACAGCACTTGCTCAACTTCCTGCAGAAGTAGCAGAACGTAGACGTGAGATTATCGCTGCAAAACGACACAGAGAGTTTATGGCAAAAGTCCAAGAACTTGAAGAAGCGTCAGCATTACGCCAGCAAGGCATTCAATCAACTGATGAAATCATTGTAGAGTCCGGTGATGCGATTAACATTCAATATGATGATGTAGTCAAAGTTTCAATTCAAGAAGATCCAAAAACTGAAACTCCTGATTTTGAATCAATGACTAAAAAAGAATTAGATGAATGGGCAGAAGAAACATTAGGACTAACTCTTGACCGCAGAAAAAAGAAAGCGGATATGATTGAAACTATTAAAAATAGCTTGTAATTCATTTTAAAATATAGTATACTATAGGTATGCTAAAAGAAACTTATACATATAGCCCCCTAGAGCGAGTGAATGTGAACGGTTCCCGTCACTATCAAACGCCAGGGGGTCAGCCATTACCGAGCGTAACAACCGTTCTTAGTGCGCTAAAAGATAAAACACAATTACATGAGTGGCGCAAACGTGTCGGAGATGAAGAAGCGGATCGTATTATGCGACTTGCTACAGGTATTGGTACACAAGTTCACTTACATTTAGAAAAATTCATACTTGAAGAAAATCGTCCAGACGGAACTAATCTAATTCATCAGATGGCAAAAGAACTATCTGACATTGTTATTAGAGAAGGATTGTCTAGTGTCGATGAAGTTTGGGGAACAGAAGTTCCGCTATACTATCCTGGACTGTATGCTGGTACAACAGACTGTGTTGGTGTATATAAAGGTAAGCCTGCTATCATTGACTTTAAGACAACACGTAAACCTAAGAAACGTGAATGGATCGATGATTACTTCTTACAGGGCGCAGCTTATGCCGCCGCGCATAATGAACTGTATGGCACTGATATCAAAACAATTGTTATTATGATGATTGGTTGGGATGCAGAAGCAGACAATCTGGGTAACTACCAAGAGTTTGTAGTTGAAGGTGACGAGTTTGACAAGTATGCGTTAGAGTGGGCAGGGAAGGTACAAGAGTATTTTGATAAATACATGTAACTAGGAGTTACATGAAATGGCTACACAAAACGTTAAAATTTTACTAAGACGTGGTTTACGAGAGCAACTAACATCAGATATTTTAGATACTGGTGAGTTAGGTTTTACCACGGACACAAATCAACTTTTTATTGGCATAGATCCTGCAATAGATGAGGTTCAGTTTGATCCATTTATAAATGCACATGCTATTATTCAGTCATGGTTAGAAAGTGATGACTGTCCGTTTGAAGGACTTGTAGTAGATGAAGACCTTGTAATCAGAAACATTCCAACAACATACAGTGCTGATGGTAGTCCGACTAGTGGTGTAGAGTTGTTGTTAGAAAGAATGCATTTTTTCACACAGACAATAAGTCTAGTAGGTGACTTTAGTGTAGTACGTGGTGACCGTATATATCAGCGTAAATTTGTTTATTCCGATACAGAAGCGGATATAGAAAATCTTGAACCGGGTAAAACTTATAAAATTATAAAATTAACTGATAACAATCAAGCATTTTTTATTAATGCAACTGGTTTGATCTCAAAAACGTTTAAAAAGCACGATAATTTTACAGTAAGAGCAGATTACAACGATGTCCCAAATTTACACTCTCCGACTGGCGCAAGAGTTGTAGAAATAGTAGATACTATAAACGTAGCAGATGCATTTGTTAACGTAGCCGACCCATATAACCCAACTTCTAATTCTAAGAACATCGAAGTAACTCTACGAGAAGGACATAACGAGTTTGTTTTGGATTATCCATTTGCAGACAACTATTATCATTTTAATGGTAATGGAGTTGATAATTCACTAGATAGTGATTTTGGCTTGTTTATGTATTCTGGTGGTGAATGGGTAAAGCAAAAGATTTCTATAGTCGATGAAGCGAATTATCCAGACTATATTGAACAGGTTGAAATTAATGGTGTAGAGATAGACAAACCTAAAGATACCCTTTTGGCAATACCCGGACTTGAAACGCATGTAGTTGTTACGAAATCATCTAAAGTTACATATTGGAAAAATGATGTAATTGAATGGAAACTTCTAGGGTATGAAAAATATGCATCAAACAATGCTATTATGTTTGAGAATAGTGCAATACATGATCTACCAGAAGATATTGTACAAGCATATTTGGATAAACCAGGCGGTAGATGGGAAGTCATTCATACTCAAAACAGTAATGCACAAGATGGTGAATCTGCAACAGATAAAAGTGTAAGAGTTTTAACAGAGGCAGAAATCGTTCTTTGGTATATGGATGATTGGAATGGAGATTGGTCTTCTGGTACATGGCCAGGTTATAATGGAGAACCTCTAAACTATGGTATATATATTCCAGGCACTGAAGGTGATGCAGAAGAAGATACAATCGAAGTAAGATACTATTATAATGATGATTTTCAATTCTCAAATAAACCGCCAACAGAGTACACAAACCAAAATGATACATTTACAGTCGTAACAGAAAGATCGAACGGTGACCCACTTGTAGAAGGTGATTACTATGTCTATACAGACAAAGATATATTTGGTGGAGTGAACTTAAATATATTTAAGTGGTCTCAAGAAATTTCTGGATACCAACACGATGGTGTTCCTGTTTTTTATAGTGACGAACTTGCAACAGCAAATGCAACTGATGGTGTGCTTATATATGCACTTCCTTTTAAGTTTGAAGAGGAATATAATCAATTGGGTATACTTGAATTAAGACAGCGTGATTATGATACATCAGAATTCTGGTATCCATATGAATATAATGATATTTTATCATACTATTTTACTAAGAACCCAATACCTAATGTAGCTGAGCCTGATGTAGTATATGCATATTCAATAGATGGGAAGTCTGAGTTTTCAGTTGGTCATTTAGGAAGAGCAAGACAAAATGTTGAGGTTCTAACAGAGAATTCGTTTAATCAAATGTTTGCAGACCAACACTTATCTGCACACCATGAATATACGGGTTTAAGACCTAGTCTTTTTAGAAAAATATTTGATGACGAAGATGGAATATTTTTGAGTTATAATAGAAATATATGTAGTACATTTTTTGTTGACTATTCTCTTAAACAGACAGTTGGAACTAAGGTGTTTATTCGTGTAGGACAACTTAGAATTATTAATGGTTATCCGCATGGTATTCCTGAGATTAAACTAACTGATGAAAATACCGAAATCTGGCATGATATGCTATCAGGAAATAAAGATGATATTGAAAATTATGATGAATTCTCAAATATTGTGTTTGAAACAGCCATTGAGATTGATGCCTTTGGCAATGAAACAAATAATCTTCTAATTATCTACAAACAAGACTTAGGATCTAATACAGAAGTAAGTTATACAGTTAAAAGATGGACAATGTAAATGCGGGATACAGCCCAATTACTTTATGAATGGCGACAAACAAGACTACAACTTAAAGAACAATTCTGCGAAAGCAATTTACAAAAGGCAATTGATTGGTGGAAGTCATTAGAGTATCACACTCATGGCTTCAATTATGACCATATGAATACTTGGCCAGATGTTTGGGAATACATCACTGAGGGATTTTATACTAACAGTGGCAACGGATTAGGT
>Ga0255758_10002778_pt1 | contig 15909 bp, 11 predicted proteins | sample 011ome_24_FD_179958 | JGI IMG/M metagenome (GOLD analysis project Ga0255758, IMG submission 179958) | Coastal salt marsh microbial communities from the Groves Creek Marsh, Skidaway Island, Georgia - 011513CT metaG (version 2) | ecosystem: Environmental > Aquatic > Marine > Intertidal zone >...
TGCTGAGGCTCTCGAACCCCACATTGATGCTCGCACCATGGAAATCCACCATGGCAAGCACCACCAAACTTATATAGACAAACTTAACGCTGCTCTGTCCGATCATAACGAATTAAACAGCAAGACCATTGAAGATTTAATCAGCGATTTATCAGCCATTCCCGAAAGTATTCGAAGTGCGGTCCGCAATAATGGGGGTGGACACTTTAACCATACCTTCTTTTGGAAATGCATTTCTCCTTCAGGTGGAGGTCTTCCATCCGGTTCATTGGCTGATGCTATTAGTTCATCCTTCGGCAACCTGGATGCCCTCAAAGACCAATTTGCACAGGCAGCCCTTACCCGCTTTGGTTCTGGTTGGGCTTGGGTAATAAAAAAAGATGACGGATCTCTTGCAGTCACTTCAACCCCCAATCAGGACAACCCTCTTATGGGTGGGATTGTTGATGATTGCGGCACGCCTATCCTGGGACTCGATGTTTGGGAGCATGCTTATTACCTTAATTACCAAAACCGCCGACCTGACTATGTAAATGCCTTCTGGAATGTTGTGGATTGGGACCAAGCAAATTCTCTCTTTTCCTAACAGCTCCATCCCCCGTTTTGTCATGAAAATTGCCTCCAAATCAATTCATTCCCTTTTGATCCTTACATTTGCCCTCGCACAATCCCTTTGGTCTCAGGACAAGGGAGAACCCAAACCCGGGGCAATCATTGTTTTGTCGGCTAAAGGGTTGGTCCAGGCCATTGATCCTGCGGGCAATGTTGTGGCTGGCACGCTTAAACCTGGGGCAGTTTTGGCGGAAGGATACTCTTTGAAAACTGGGTTTGGGGGAGAGGCTGCCATGGTTTTCTCCAACGGCTCGGTTGCTACTGTTGAGCCACGATCTCAGGTTAAAGTTTCCACTTTCCTCCAAAATCCTTTCGATGGGGGCAACCAAAAGTTATCTGAAATTCAAACTGAGCCCAGTAGTAGCCAAATCTCACTGGACATTGATACCGGTTCACTTGTGGTCCAAACCAAAAAACTGGATCGAGCTTCTAACTTCACCATAACCTCACCTAATGGCACAGCTGGGATTCGTGGTACTGAGTTTCAACTCGGAGTATCTTCCACAGGTGAGACCAAGTTGGATGTCGCTTCTGCCACTGTTTCTTTTACACCCAGCGGAGGTGAGCCTATCCTTGTTAGCCAGGGTAAAGGGGTTGATATTTCCAATGCAGGAGCCGTCAATCAACGCCCGATCGACCCTGTAATTGCCGTCAATATTAGCACCAAAAATGCTTTTGCCTCCAACATTGCTGGGCAAATTCCTATGTCCACCGTGAAGCAGGCAAAAGAAAAAGCAGCGGCAATTGCCGTATTGGGCGAATCAGGTGCCAGCGAGCAAGAACCCAGCGAGGAATCTGAAGAGGAAAACGATGAAGAATCTGGTGATGATAGTGGTGATGCGGATGGAGAAGAGGTGGATGCGCGTGAACGGGCGATTAATCAATCTGCGATGGTTCCAAGCACTATTTCCGCAGCAGAATTAGCTAAATCATCTTTTGAATATCTTAATAAAATAAATGAACTCCTGAATCCTCCAAACATAAATCCTGGTTCTGACCCCGGCTACGAACCTGGAATACCCCCTCATCTTATTGCTACAGAAGTCTCGTACAGCTGGGATTCTGATACTGGTATAACTATTCATTTTTTAAATGAAAGTGGAGATATTGTTGATACAAAATTGATAAGTCCTGACAACACCTATAATGAGATTCTTGAGTCTCTTATCGGATGGACTACTTCCGAAGACAAAACAATAGATGCATTAGCTATCTTAGTTTTCATGGAAGAATTAACACAAAACCCCACCAAATACCAAAACTTTAATGTCGCCATCCAAAGTGCTATTGAATTTGGAAGAATCTTTCTTGCAGATGTTACTTTATCCAATTCAATCCCCACTGGTAATGTTTTCAATGCAGATCGATTAGTTACCGAATTTACCCAAAATCCTTATGCTCATGAATTCGGCAAATTGCTAGTACGTTATGGAGCCATTGGGGGCGCTAATGGCTCAGGGTCGATTTCTGGAGGTTCTCGTGGTGCAGGTGATGCGATCCTTGATTTACTAGGACAAGAAAAATTAGGTGATGCCAATTACCTTGCATCTCTCATGGATAAGACCATCCAACCAGGGGACGCTTACAATGGTAGATCCGTTAACGGTGATTTATTGGGAACCCGCTCAGCTACAATTTCCTCAAAAGATGCAGATTTGCTTAAAATCTCGACAAGAAATGTAAATGGCGTTGTCGGTGGTGATATCAAAATATTGGCTAATTCAAAATTGGATGTCTCTCCTTATTTACAAAAGAAAACTTCGACACCCAGCGGAGAGAAGATATTCGCCATTGCGGCAGCTAAGGATCTACATATTGAGGGCGATGTAACTTTTGAAAACAGCAATCATGCTGAGGATCATGCTTTAGCATTGGGTGCAGCTGATCATATTGAGGTTGCTCCTGGTTCTTCCATCAAATACGAGGGTTCAAATCTGGGAATGGGTTCATACAGTTCTCTCACCTTAACGGATGTGGATATTGATGTCGGGGGGAATTTAGCAATTGGCTCATTACAAGACTTAAACATTAAAAGCACAGACCCCAGCAGCCCATCAATGTTTTCTGTCGGACGATACTCCGACACCGACAATGTTTACTTGTATGCAGATGATATAATGCAAATTGATGGTCTTGGGTTTAATAGCAGTACCCGCCATATCTATGCGGAGGCCATCACCTTAAACTTAAAAGATGTTACTTTCCCGAACACATCGGAGGTATTATTACGAAGTCGAGATGGATCTCTTTATTTCGATAATTTCTATACTTTTAAACCGGGAGCAGTTAATCTTACTAACGTTAAATACGGCAGTGATGTATTACAACGATCTCATTTTAATGGTATCGAAGGTAAATATGATTCTACTTTGAGCGCTCCTACTGGTTCTGCCGCAGTTAAAATCCGGGCTTTCCCGAAGTAATCATTTATTCATATAGGATTCAAATCAGTCGTGACTCTTTACTCAAAAGCTATGAAGCATATTCCTCTTTTCGCACAGCACCTTTCTGTCAGTTCATTGATTTTGATCATCTCATCGTTACCCCTACAAGTCGATGCTCAAACCCGTCAACCAACTCGTCAATATGACTTGCCGACGAACCAAATTGATGACTACCGAGCGAGGCAATCTTTGCTCAATCGAGAAAAAACACCATCTTCGATTAGTGGGGAAATCGCTGACTCTGACCTTGGTATTCAACGCCCAGTTGAAGAAAAGAAAACTGGTTTTGGCTACCATTTAGGTTTTGAAACTAAGCTCGGTTACAGTAACAACCCAGCCTCTATGGAGTCCACTTCTGATACATTTGACTCAGCCGGTGTTTGGGAAAACTCCTTACGAAATAATTTCTTACTAGGAGCATTTGACCTTGGTGGTGCATCCTTTTCACCCCTAGCGAGTATTAACTTCGCTAGAGTTAATCACTTTGGTCATGACGATTTAGACATCCTCGATTCTGATTCGCTCAGCATCAGCTTTGCTGGTATTTTCCAATTCAATGGTGGTTGGTCTCTGCGGGGCAGTTTGGCTTCTTCTTTTCAATTCGATCCAAACTCAGGGATGTACCAAACATACCGGGAAACATCTCCAACGATAGCGTTGGGTAAAGGGCTTCAGATTGGCAACGCACAAGCTTTTATTGAATGGTCTATAGCCTACTGCTATACTAATAGTAAAGCTCAACAAATAGAGGACATAATGGACCGCTTCGAAACCGCTCTTTTATTTGGGTTGAACATGCCCCTCGGTAAGATTGAATTCAGTCCCTTTCTTCGGTTTGCTTTATCTAGGTACTCAAACGAGGATACTAGTTACAATAAGGAGCAAACTGATTTTCTTGTGAACCTAGGGTTACAACTGAAATATTCCTTCAGCGAATGGTTGAGCCTTAAAGGTCATCTCAATTTAACTACTCGAAACTCCAACATATCTGGTAAGGATTTCACTCGAATAGACCCGGGCGTTGGGGCAGCATTAGACGCTAAATTTTAAAAGCTAACCTCAGCGAATGCTCTTTATGCGGCTAATATTTCAGAGCTGCTCAATATTTTATACTATTTCTGTTTTCTTTTTTTGGGGAAAGGCAGATGCATCCAACTGGGCTGTAAAGTTCGCAACAGGTAACACTTACCTCCAACCTAAGATACACAACATTGAAAATACAAAAAGACTTGAAACTGAAGCAAGTTTTGAGTCACCCTTCCCCTTTGCTCTTGTGTCTGCAAAATCTTCCTATCTTGAGTTAGAGCAAAAGAGATCTTTTGTCCTCGCATTAAGGTTAGGACAGTCCACAGCCATTGAAGTAAGGAATCCGAATGACTTCTTTTTCTTTCAAGGTTCCGCGCTATTCTCACACCGACAAAATATACACTTCACCCTAAGTACTGCATCTTGTGAAACAAAAATCCATGGGACAGGAACTTGGTTAATCCAAAAAACAGACCACCAAGGCTTTAAGATAATTGTTTTGGAAGGAGAGTTTAAAGCGGGAAATGAGAAAGTTGATGGGGTGTTAAATGCTGGAGATTTGGCTATTGTTTCAGGGAAAAAAGGGCTTATAAGTCAAAACATAAAGATTGAGCTTCCTCTTTTGCTTTCAAGTTGTCGCCTTCTCAATAATTTCCCAACACCCTTACGCTCGAAATCTCGGTTGATTAGTGCTGCTCAAGTACAATCCATTAGAATGAAGAAAAAATATGAAGCCTTTGTTGGCCAAGTCAGCCCAAAGAATAAAGTTAGGCTTTGGACGGTAAAAGAAAAAGCTGAGAAATAAAATCGAATTTCTTTCGATTTTAAAGATAGTTACGATTGATATTAAAGATAACTTGTAATTACAACTTTGATTACCTTGCCAGATACAGTGCTCACGATTATGTATGCCGTATACAGTATGTAATGAATAGCCAATATAAGTACAAAGCCTTCATCACCTATGCACACAGGGATGAAGAAAGAGCTCGCTGGCTTCGTAAAAAGCTGGAAAACTTTCGTGTACCCAAGCATTTAATTGGTAAAAACGGCCCTTTTGGCCCTGTCCCTTCCCGCCTTTACCCGATTTTTCGTGATCGTGATGAACTAGCCGGTGCCGCGCAGCTAGGTCCTCTGATTGAACAGGCACTGCATGATTCATCACACCTGATCGTCCTTTGTTCTCCACACGCCATAAAATCTCGATGGGTCAATGAAGAAATTCGCATGTTCAAAGCCATGGGCAAGGCAGACCGTGTACTTTGCCTAGTGGTGGATGGAGAACCCATGGCGGCCGATGTAAAAAATGACCCCGAGAAAGAATGCTTGCCCCTTGCCGCTCGCAGAAGAATCGACCAAGAGGGAAAAATCACAGAACAAATCCATGAGCCTGGAGCCGCTGATCTACGGGAAGATGCCGATGGTGAAAAAGATGCCTTGCTCAAAGTGATAGCTGGCCTTCTTGGAGTGGGGCTCGATGAATTAAAGCAAAGAGATATGCTCGCAAGACAACGTCGCCTTGCCTGGATTGCCACGGCTTCGACTACTCTCGCCCTCTCTGCCATCGGCTTAGCCATTTATGCTTTTTACCAACAACAGCAGGCAGCCCTTGCTCGAGCCAGTGCGGTTGCGGAAAGACAAGCTGCGGAAGAAGAACTTGCCAAAACTCAGACCATTACTCATTTCGTGCAGGAACTCTTTGTATCACTCGATCCGCAAAATACTGCGGGCATGGATACCGAGCTGCTCAAAGCCATGCTCGATCAAGGTTCCAAAAGAGCGGCAGAGCTATCAGTTGAACCCGAAGTGGAAGCCGAAATCAGGTATTGCCTGGGGAAAACATACCGCTCCATACGCTCCTATGAGAAAGCCCAAATTGAACTGGAAAGGGTGCTGATATTGTTTGCGGAAAAAATTGGCAAAGAATTGCCGACTCGGCTCAAAGCGATGAATGAAATAGCCATGGTGCACGAAGCCCTGGGTAATTACTTGGAAGCAGAGCCCATGCTTGTTCAAATGCTGGCCCAAAGAACTCATGAATTGGGGGCTGACCACATTGAAGTCATTGACGCACAAATCGATCTGGCCACAGTCTTTCGGCGGATTGGGAAATTAGAACAAGCGGAAGACCGCTGCACCCAGACTTTGTCTTTCCTGACTGATCAAAACCGTACGCAGGAAGACCCCTTAATGCTAAAGTGTAAAACAGAACTCTCTAAAATCTTCATTGCCCGGGATAAAATTTCCCAAGCCGAAAGCCTAATTCGAAATGTTTTTGAGCGCTCCCGTTTACATATTGGAGAGAACCACATTCTGACCCTTCGCAGGGGGCAGGTCCTCGTGGAAGCTCTAAGAAAAGCTGAAAAACTAGACGATGCTGAAAAACTTTCCAAGGAATTAGTCGGCAAGCTCACCACCATTCTTGGTGAAACTCATCCGGACACCCTGGGGGCAATGGATTCACTTGCTGAGATTGTGGCTGGAAGAAAAGATTTGGACCGTGCCTTGGACCTCTATCTTCGGATCGAATCAGCCAAAGAAGAAGCCCTTGGAGATATGCACCCCGAGACTCTTTTTACCCTCAAGGCCATCGCTCGCATCTACCGCTTGCAGGACAAGTTGATTGAAGCAGAAAAAGTCCAAACCGCAGTTAAGCAAAGGTTAGAAAAAAAATATGGTTTGGAACATCCGGAAACGCTGAGAGCGATGAATGAACTTGCGGATGTGTACTTGGCCCTTGGCAAAGAAGAGGATGCCTATGCCCTGAGCGAAAGAACATTGGATATTGAATTATCGGTCCTGGGTGAAAAAGACCCGATGACCTTACAAACCATGTTTCGCATTGGGAAACTTCACTACTTAGCCAACCGGAAGGATGCTGCCATGGAAGCTCTGGGCGACACCTTAGCCAAGCAGGAAAAACTTCTTGGGTTTGATAACGCAGAGGCTACGAAAACCCGGGACTTACTCAATGAAATCCTAAGCGAGCGGGTAACTACAAAAGTACTCGAGGAAACCGAGGAGGCACCGGTCGTAAAAGATATATTAATTGGTCCCCCCCTCCCTACCTTTCTCGAAGTTTATGATAAAAATGAATCAAACACTTCGGCTTCGGCCACCCCTTCGCTTGATTCTAATATCTCCACAAACCCTGAGGCACTGCAGTCGAAATTCCTTGAAAGTTTATCCGAGGAGCAAGAACATAACAATTCAGCTGCACAAGATTACAACCCTGAATAAAGATGCCCGAACTCGGGTTTATATTTGATTGGGATGGTGTAGTTGTAGACTCATCCGCTTTACATGAGAAAAGTTGGATGGCCTTGGGCCAAGAGATCGGTCTGCCCTTACCCCCAAATCACTTCAAGCAAGGGTTTGGTAAACGCAACGAAATCATTATCGCTGAAATTTTAAAATGGACCGAGGATGGGCAACAAATAAAGCTTTGGGGAGACAGAAAAGAAGAACTCTATCGGGAATTTGCTAAAGAAACAGGCATTCAGATGCTTACGGGCATGAAAGATTTTTTGCAGGACATGCAAAGACATCAAATTCCAGCCGTCATCGGTACATCAACCGGTAAAGAAAATATTGCTCTCGCCTTTGAACAGCTAGGCATAGAGAATTTTTTCATAGGGGCCATTTGTTCGGAAGATGTGACCAGGGGAAAGCCGGACCCTGAAGTTTTCCTTAAAGCTGCAAAGCTCTTACAATTACCCCCGGCTCAGTGCGTCGTATTTGAAGACAGCACTCATGGCATCAAAGCCGCCCGGGCAGGCGGAATGAAAGCGGTGGCTATCAGGACTTCTCAGACCGCGACCGACTTGTTCCAGGCAGGAGCTCACATGCTTTTTGATACACCAAAGGAATTGACCATTCGCTCCATTCAGGAACTAATGTAAAAGTTTCCCTTTTATACGCTATTTAAGATTTCATGAAAATTGCCCTCCATTACAAAATCCTTATCTCCCTCGCTCTTTCATTCCTTCTTGGCTTGCTTGCAAATTTCGAGGTTAAAGAGTTGGAAACTAAACCAGACTGGTTCCATTACATGACAACTGGTTGCCAATTTATAGGTACCCTTTTTCTGAATGCTTTAAAAATGGTGGTAATCCCCTTAATTATGACATCGATTATATGTGGTATTGCCAAAATCGGGGCGGAATCAAACTTTAAAAAACTTGGTTTGAAAACTCTTGGGTTTTACAGCCTGACTGGGATTCTCGCGGTTACGGTTGGCTTGCTTTGTGTAAATATTTTCAAACCCGGTATTGTTGATGAAAACATTCGAGACAAGATGCTTCAAAGCCACCAGGCATTTGATAGCGAAAAGCTAAATGCTGCAATGGATCGTGCCGATAGTGGGTGGGTTACCTTAATCGAGATCTTTCACAGGATGGTGCCAACCAACCTTTTTAAGGCCGGGGTCGAGGGGCAGCTTCTAGGCTTAATTTTCTTCAGTTTACTCTTCGGTTTTTTTGTTTCCCGCTTGCCAGAAAAAGGAAAGCAAAACCAAACCGTGTTTTGGGAAAGTTTAAATGAAGTCATCTTAAACCTTACAAACTTTATCATTTCTTTTGCCCCCTACGGAATCTTTGGTCTGGTTACTCCCACATTAATGACTGTGGGCGTGGATACTCTTTCTGTGATGGGTGGCTTTGCCCTTACCGTTGCCTGTGGCCTTTTTATTCACAGCTTCATTATTTTGCCCTTGTTACTAAAATTTTTGGGTAAAATAAACTTTGTTAACCATTTACAGGCAATGTTTCCCGCCCTCCTGACTGCTTTTTCCACCGCATCTTCCTCCGCAACTCTCCCCCTTACCATGAAGTGTGTCACACAGCGGGTGGGAGTATCTAAAAAAGTGGGAAGCTTTACCCTCCCCCTTGGGGCAACGATGAATATGGATGGGACCGCACTTTTTGAGTGCGTTGTTGTCGTATTCTTAGCCCAGCTCTTTGGCATTGATATGAGTTGGAGCGTACAATTTACCGTTGTTATTATGGCTTTGCTTACATCTGTGGGGGTCGCGGGTATACCTTCTGCCAGCCTCGTTGCCATCATTGTTATTTTACAAGCAGTTGGTTTCCCCGAGGAAACAATTGGGATCGGGGTCGGCATTGTCTATGTGGTGGATCGAATATTGGACATGGCAAGAACCTCGGTTAATGTACTTGGGGACAGCTGTGCCGCGGCAGTCATCGGCAGGTCAGAAGGCGAACAGGGATATTACCCAGGCAGCAGTTAGGATTCCTGCAAAAGCCCAAGCATGAAGTTTCGCCTTTGCTCAGATTATAAACCTCAGGGAGATCAACCTCAGGCAATCCATAGCCTGGTTTCCTCGATTGAAGCAGGTAACCAAGCCCAGACCCTTTTGGGAGTAACCGGGTCGGGCAAAACTTTTTCCATGGCGAATGTCATTGAGAAATTGCAACGTCCAGCCCTGATAATATCCCATAACAAGACACTTGCTGCTCAACTGTATTCTGAATTTAAGTCTTTTTTTCCCGATAATGCGGTCGAGTACTTTGTAAGTTACTATGACTACTACCAACCGGAGGCATATGTGCCCTCGTCGGATACCTTCATCGAAAAAGACTCATCGATTAATGAAGAAATTGAGCGACTCCGGTTAGCAGCCACCGGCTCTTTGATAAGTAGGCGTGATGTATTGGTCATCGCCAGTGTTTCCTGCATCTACGGGCTTGGTTCACCGGAAGACTTTAAATCTCTTTCTTATGAAATATCTAAAGGAAAAGAATCGGGAAGAGATTTACTTTTAGAAAACTTGGTGGAAGCCTTGTACAACCGAAATGATGTGGAACTCAAAGCTGGAAAATTTAGTGTGAGAGGAGATACCGTTGACGTGTTCCCGGCTTATGCAACTAATCCAATTAGGGTAGAATTTTGGGGCGATGAGGTGGAATCCATCCGTGAATTTGATGTCATGACTGGTGAGACCATACGAGAACTAGAAACTTATCGGGTCTACCCTGCAAATCAATATGTTACCACCAAGGACAAAAGGGACGTTGCCTGTGAAGCCATCAAGCAGGAATTAGAAGAACGCGTGAGCTGGTATGAAAAAAATAACCTTCTCCTGGAAGCCCAAAGAATTCGTATGCGGACAGAATATGATCTCGAAATGCTTAAGGAGATCGGGTTTTGCAATGGTATAGAAAACTATTCCAGGCACTTGTCGGGTCGCAAACCTGGCCAACGTCCCTGGTGTTTAATTGATTTCTTTCCCGACGATTTCCTCGTTTTTGTCGATGAGAGTCATGTCACCTTACCTCAAGTTGGCGGCATGTTCCACGGGGATTTATCCCGAAAGAAAAAACTGGTGGATTTTGGTTTCAGGTTGCCCTCAGCCCTGGATAACCGTCCCTTAAAACCCGATGAATTTGATCAGGTGACTGGGCAAACAATTTATGTATCCGCAACTCCCGCACCCCTGGAATTAGAAAGGTCAAGCTGCGTGGCCGAGCAATTAATCAGGCCCACAGGGCTTCTGGACCCCGAAATGGAAAGACGCCCCATCAAGGGACAAGTCGAGGATTGCATAAATGAGATCAAAAAAGTAGCCCAAAAAGGAGACCGTATTTTAGTCACAACTCTTACCAAGAGAATGTCGGAAGACTTGACTGATTACCTTCGGGATCACCAAATTAAAGTCGAATACTTACACTCGGACATTGATGCAATCGAACGGGTCGAAATCTTGCGGAACCTCCGGTCTGGCTCTTTTGATGTCCTTGTGGGAGTAAACCTTTTGCGGGAAGGCCTGGACCTCCCTGAAGTTGCCCTAGTGATTGTACTGGACGCTGATAAAGAAGGCTTCCTCAGAAGTGAGACCAGCCTTATTCAAACCGCTGGTCGGGCGGCCAGGCATGTAGATGGAAAGGTTATATTTTATGCCGACATAATGACTAAGTCTTTAACCAAAGCATGGAACGTATGCCAATACCGCCGTGAAAAACAAATGGCTTACAATGAGAAGCACGGCATAACACCTATTGGAGTAACCCGGCCAATTCAGGAAAGTTTAGTGGAGAAAAAAGAAGAGGAAGACCTGCTTGCTGTCTCGGAAGATGTTTCCAAGAAAGATATTAAGAAGTTACTTAAACAACTGGAGAAGGAAATGCTTGAGGCAGTGAAGAAACTTGAATTTGAAAAAGCGGCTTTATTGAGAGATCAAATGAGCTTTTTACAGGGTGAAGGTAGTATCCTTAAAAAAGCAAACAAAGGCGGATACAACTCGAGGAGAAAAGGTAGGAAATATGGGAAAAGAAAATAAAATCCTCTTGCTGAGCCTATGCATGCTGAGCCTTGGGGTTAGACCATTGTTCCCTGCCCTGGAAACCCGTAATCAACTTCTTTTTTATTTTGATAAGATTGAAGTGAAGGGTGACCTGGATGTTTTTATTAAAAAAGGGCAAAAAAGGGGAAAGGTTTCAATTTACGCAGACAGCGAAATCATGGATTCTGTCACCGCCAATGTCCGCCAAAAAACCCTATTTCTTGATGCCAATAATTCCTATGAGTTTAAAAGGAGGATTCCTTTCGTTAAACTAAATGCAACCCGGAAGTTCCCCGTCGAAATCATGGTTTATGTAGAAGAAATTGCCGAGCTCCGAATTTTAGAATCATCCAACCTAAGTTGCTCCAATATAAGTTCTTCGCATTTAAAGCTTTTTCATTCCAGCACAGGAGATGTGCATTTAGAATCGGTTAATACCCCTAAAATTGAAGTGCTTCATCTTGGAACCGGGAGATTGAGCTTACAAGGAGAGCAAACATCAGAATTGGAAATCGAAGTCCGTGGAAACGGTGTAGTAGACGCTGGAGAACTAGAAGTTTCAAATGCCAAAGTAGTACATTACGGAAAGGGTGAACTACAAATTAATCCAGAGCAATGGCTGGACGCACGGCTTTTATCCAGTGGCAGTATATTCCTCCATCAAAACCCCACCAATTCAGTCGTTGAGGTAAAAGGAACGGGACAAATCAAAAAACTTTTCGAACCTCAGGTAAATCCAGGCAATTCAAAGGAATAAATCAATCTAAAGAAAAATTTCTTCTCCCTCAATTGCCGGGCGAACACTTGATCTGATATCTTTGGCTGCTTGAGCGATCTCATCCATTTTTTGGTCATTATGAGATGGATCATGATGGAAGAGGAATGTCTGCTTCACATTAGCTGCTTCAGCTACCTTAATTGCTTCTTGCCAAGTTGAGTGCCCCCAACCCTTAAAGTTTGGATACTCCTCATCTGTGTATGCTGAATCATACACCATGACATCCGCATTTTCTGCTAAAGCGAGTACATTTTCGTCTAATTTACCCTCAAAATGTTCAGTATCCGTACAAATAGCGATCACTTTCCCTCCACATTCCAAACGGTAGCCACAAGCTCCATTGGGATGGTTTAATTTTCCAGTCTTAATCAAGAGATCATTTCCAAGTTCGAAAACCTTACCCACATTATAATCATTGAATGTACAAGCCTTTTCAATTAATGAACTCGGTACTGGAAAGACAGGGTCTTTCATAAGCATGGTACCTATAATACCCTGCAAGTCATAATTATCTCCATCCAAATGACCAGCGTACAAGTCAACATTGCTGTTAGGATTATAAAGAGGTGCGAAAAATGGTAACCCTTGGATATGATCCATGTGGGTATGGGTGAAGAAAAGTTTCGCTGTAAGCAGATTCTTTTCCTCCATAAGAATTTTTTTCCCAAGTAAGCGTATACCGGTACCTGCGTCTATTATGAGTCGATCCTCCCCATAATTAACCTCAAAACAAGTTGTGTTCCCACCATACTTAATAGTATCAGGTCCAGGACAAGGAATACTTCCTCGGGTACCCCAAAACTTTAGTCGAAGAGTGTAAGGTTCAGTCATAATGAAAATCCCATTTTTTTATGATATGCCTAAGAAGGCAACCCTCAAAAACAATATTGCACTTAACGGTCAACCCACTCCCCTTCTTCATTTTGGTAGGAGTCTGTGACTCTTCCATCGCCAAAATCGTACAAGCCATCATAAGCCAAGCCATTTCTAAACTCTCCAACAAAACTGCTACCGTCCCCAAAGTCCAAGGTGCCAGTCCCATTTTTTACTCCATTTTCCCAAAGTCCAGAATAAGTAACCCCATCATCATTGGTTTGAACTCCGTATCCGTTAGGTTGGTTCTGCTCAAATTCGCCGGAGTATCTCGTACCATTTTGTAAAAACAACATCCCCATGCCTGAAAATTTTCCATTCGAAAATTGTCCCGCATAGAGGGTGCCATCAACACGAGACAAAACACCTCGGCCATGGTAAGTATTATTCTCGAAACCACCTGTGTATTTGTCACCATCCACACTCTCAATGGTTCCAGTCGCATACCCGCCAGTTTCGCTAAAGACACCAGAAAATTTATTCCCAGATCCATCATCCAGTGTTCCTTCCGCCAGCGTTTGCTCACCCCATTTCCCAGAAATAACCACTCCATCGGATCTTCGGAATTCGCCATAAAAGAGAGAATTATTTTCCCAATGTCCCACCATCTGTGAAGAGTCAGAAAAGTACAATGTACCGTAACCTTCCCTCAGTCCATTAGCCCACATACCCACATACTTCTCAAGATTCGGATCCGATTTGTAACGTAAAGTGCCATGCCCGTGAGCCTGCCCATCTGCAAATTGACCCTCGAAAAAATCTTCATTGGTGAATTTTCTCTTCCCAAACCCGTGAGGCAAACCTCGAATCATTTCTCCTTCGTAATCTGAACCATCTTCCAGGATACTTTTGCCTTCGGAGGCAGCACGCTGCAAAAGACTAGATTCCGAGTTGGCCGGAGAGTTCTTTTGCATGTCTTCAACTTTTAGGTCACAACCTGCCAAAAGGAAACAGATAATAAGTGATAGCCTCATTGCTTTCCAAAACAGACTAAAAAGTCATCGTTTTACTGACCTGAAAAATACTAGTTACAATTGAAATAGCAACTAACGCGACCAAAGAAAAAGCGAAGCCTAAGGCGGCACCTGATACTAAGGTAGTCATGGATTTAATTCTGTGGGTAAGATCCTCACGAAATGCTCTACTTGCATCTTCCATACTATTACCTAAATTCCCAGTTTTTTCACCCACTTCAATGATATCAAGTTGCATAAGTGGCATAAATTTAAACTTTCGTAATGCATCAGGCAAGGATTTACCTTCATTAACTAATGCCCTCGCGGATCGAAACTGGTTACGCATATGTTTATTTTTTATGGTTCGTTCACAGAGCCTTAAGTTTTCTGTTAATCCAATCCCACTCCACATCAAGGCAGACAATAAGTTGGACAGCTGAAAAAGCTCAGACATGTAGATAATTTTACCAAACATTGGCATTTTCAACAGAGAACGATCCAATGAAACACCTCCTTTTTCTGTCTTACTCCATTGCAGGATGATGCCAAATACAATGACCGCACCCACAACCAAAAAGGGACCTATAGTTAAGAGTGCCTCCGAACCGTTAATCAAAATCTTAGACATCAAATTTAATTCACCGCCGAGGGAATCTAGCATATCCTCAATCCGTTCAAGGAGAAAAAAGAGAAAAAACAAAACAACCCCAAAAGCCATAAGGCAAACAAAAATAGGGTAGCTCATGCTGCTTGTAACCTTAGAGCGGATTTCTCTTTTTTCCTCCAAATAAGAGATAATTTTTTTCAAAATGGGGGATACATTTCCTGTCGCTTCCCCGGCTTCTATAACAAAAGAAGAAGATTCACTAAAAAATTGAGGTAATTGCCTCATGGCTCGTGACAAAGTTCTTCCCTCCGCTAATTCTTTCCATAAAAAGCCAGCTATTTCTTTTTGCACAGGATCAGAAAGTCGATGATTAAGGAGCTTTACCGCATCCGCAACCGGCATGCCACTCGCATGCAACTCAACTAATCTTTTTAAAAATTCCAACCCCACTTTTTCTCCCTTGGAGCTGCCCTTGGTGAAGGTTTTAGCCAGAGACGCCCTGACATCCTTATTTTGCTTTTTACTCCCCTTCTTACCCGACTTTGAATCAGATAAAGAAGGGTCTGAAAGCTGAATTTTCAAAAGAGTTAGCCCCTCCTGTCGTAAGCTACTACGGGCATCCTTCAAAGTACCTGCCTCTACAATACCTTGAAGCGTTTTGCCTTTTGCATTAACTGCCAAGTAGTTAAATTCTGGCATAACTATTATTTTTTAAACTCTTTTACCGCAGGCAAAGACTCCTCTGGTATGGCATGGGAAGAAAGCTCCGCCTCTTCATCCATCATCCCATCAGCATACCGAATAACCTCTTCAAAGGTGGTGAAACCTCTCTTAATTTGAGCCCATCCGGTTTCCTGCAAAGTACTCATCCCCTCTTCTAATGCAATTTCCCTTATATCAGGAGCTGAGGCATTTTTGATCACCAAGCTATGGATAGCGTCACTCATTCTCATCAACTCAAAAATGCCAACGCGGCCCCGGTAACCTAAGTTTTGACAATGAGGACAACCAACCGCATTCAGAACTTTCTTTGCATGCATGCTTTCATCCGCATTTACACCAAGCAAAGCGAGGGATGCCAGCAATTCAGAATCCTTCATCTTGGCTGGAGTGGCACATTTGGGGCAAAGTCTTCGAACCAGTCTCTGGGCGATAACCATCTCAACCGATGAAGCAATCAAGAAAGGTTCAATATCCATATCAACTAACCGGGTAATCGCCCCTGGGGCATCATTGGTATGAAGGGTACTTAGCACAAGGTGACCCGTTAAGGATGCCCGAATCGCAATATCTGCCGTTTCACGATCTCTAAT
>Ga0255758_10002789_pt1 | contig 15853 bp, 16 predicted proteins | sample 011ome_24_FD_179958 | JGI IMG/M metagenome (GOLD analysis project Ga0255758, IMG submission 179958) | Coastal salt marsh microbial communities from the Groves Creek Marsh, Skidaway Island, Georgia - 011513CT metaG (version 2) | ecosystem: Environmental > Aquatic > Marine > Intertidal zone >...
TGCGAACGGTTCATTAAAATGTATGATGCCACTGTACTTATCAACGACTTCAACATCTTTTAATGGAGCCCAATCACCACTATTAGGAGCAGCAAGATCTTCATCTGTATAACGTTCGAATGAATACTCAACGTCTTCGGCAGTTACTTCACCGTAATTACCAGTCCACATCAATCCTTTTTTCAATGTAAACTTTATCGTAAGTGGATCTACCTGTTCGATCGATTCTGCGGCCGATAATTCCCACTCCCAATTTTTTCCTGATTTGAATTCAATAAGCTTTGGATAGATGGCATCGATGATCGTCTGATCTGCACCACTTTGCCAGAATGCTGGATCAAGCTGACCAAAATCGGATGGCGTTTGGAGCCTAATTTCATTTGCATGTGTGGCAGAAATTCCAAGCACTGCAATAAAAACTGCAATTGCTTTATAAAACTTTCCTATTAACTTAAACCTTGTCATATATTTTCTCCCTTAAATTTAAAATTGCCTGATGAAGTTCACGTAGCGGCAATCCTGTCAAAAAATTATATTAGGCAGAAAATTTCTAATCAACTATTCTACTATTAACTACAGACATATAACGTAAATAATTTGCGTCATATTGCGTCATATAATATACTTTCAAATCATTGGAGTAGTAATATGGAAAATCAACTTGTTTTTGCGAAAAATCTTCGACTACTGGTTAGCTATAGCCAATCAATCGCTTCTGTTAGTCGTGATTTACAGATTTCTCGACAACAATTCACAAAATATCTCGCAGGGAAAAATCTTCCTTCAGTGCAAAATTTGCGAAAGATTTCCGACTACTTTGGGGTTGAGGAAACAGAAATTTTAATGCCAGTAGATGATTTTCGTAAATTGATAGCCCTCAATCCGCCACGTTCAGCATCAACTGACCCAATGCAATCATTTTTTACTGGTGAGGGATATAGGAATGCTGACAATCGAAAAGAGCTTAAAAAATATCTTGGTTTTTATTATTCTCATTTCATAATTGCAGATTCTCCTGACCAAATTACCCGATCACTATTATGTATTTACGAGTCTGATGGGGCTATTTTAACAAAGAATATCGAACGCTACCCATTTCAAGGCGATGGCGCAGCTCCAATAAATAAATTTGAAGGCGTCGCCCTTTTTAACGCCGATCGATTGTTCATCTACGAACGAGAAACAATACCAGGAACCCGGATTTGGCAGACTGTCGTTTACACTAGTAATTTCAAATTCTCAACATATCTATCGGGTCTAACCATGGGTATTGCTAACCAAGCTGTTGGTGATATTGCATGCTATCGTGTTGTTTACGAGTTTTTAGGCACAAACATTAATCCTCGTATGGCATTGAGTGGATGTGGTACTTTTGATCTTAATACAACTGAAGTTTCAAAATTTATTCGCGATCGTATTGTAAATGATATCCGTCCAAGCGAAACAGCTTTCATTCCACGGGCATAAAAATATTTTAAAAATTTTTTTATCGTCTTACTCAAAACGAAAACTGGTCTTAATTTAATCGATGCATTGCGTGTTGTTCGAGATCTTCTAAGTTCACAAACTCTAGCGCTTTTTGGTGACAACTCTCTAGAAATACTCGAGGAGCAACTCCTGCTTCAAACGCTTCTTGCCATCTCATGGCACAAAGACACCAACGATCTCCTTCTTTCAAGCCAGGAAAATTAAATTCAGGCCGCGGTGTCGATAAATCATTACCTCTTTCTTTACTGAAAGCTAAAAAAGCATCAGTTACTTCACAGCATACGACATGGCTTCCATGATCAAAATCATCAGTATTACAATAACCATCACGTTTCCATCCAGTTAAAGGGTCAAAGCAACAAGCTTCCATTTCTTCTCCAAAAATATTTAATACTTTTTCCGTCATTATCTTATTTTGAAAGGATCTTCTGTAACTCTTGAGTTTGAAGTCCATATTGTTTTCTTGATTTGCATATCAGAAATTGCATCAGCTCCACTTTCGCGACCATAGCCACTATTTTTACGTCCACCGAAGCTTGCAGCATATGAAATAAATCGATAACAGTTTTTAAAACATATACCAGCATCGAGAGCTTTGCTCACTCGGTCACATTTTTCTGGATCTTCTGAAAATACTCCTGATGATAATCCATAATCATTGTCGTTAGCAATTTGTAGGGCTTCATCTTCAGTTTTGAATTTTATTACTGATAAAATTGGTCCAAAAAGTTCAGTATTTGCGGTACTTATTGACCGATCAGGACACTCAATGATTGTTGGTAAAAAATAACATCCCTCGGAAAATTCTGGAGATTTTGTTCCCCCACAGATAACTTTTGCGCCTTGTTCAACAGATTGTTTAATATTTTTTTCAATGAACTCGACTTGTTTGTTATTGTTCAACGGGCCCATTTGTGAGTCTTCATCTAATGGTGAACCTAATTTTATTTTCTTTGCACGTTCAGTTAATTGATCAAGGAACGTAACGTAAATAGTATCTTGTAAAATCAGAACTGATCCCGCAATACAGCTGCACCCATTACCAGAAAAGATTGCGGTAGTAATATTATTTAATGCATTCTCAACATCTGCATCATCAAAAACAACAACTGGAGATTTTCCTCCTAATTCTAGCGTCAGTGATGCATAGTTTTCTGCTGAGTTTCTAATCACGTGTGAAGCAGTTGAAGTTCCACCAGTGAATAAAATTTTACCTACATCTTTATGGGATGTTAATAATCTTCCAACTTCTGCACCACCACTAATAATATTAATGACTCCTTTTGGAAGACCAGTATCGTGCACTAGCTTTGCAAATTCAATTAAAGGTGCTGGAGCCAGTTCAGATGATTTCATAACAACTGTATTTCCTGCAGCTAAAGCAGGAGCAACTTTAGTTGCCATTAAAAACATTTGAGAATTCCATGGAATGATACATGCAATGACACCTATTGGCTCCCGAACTTCCACAACTTCCATATTAGGTTTATCAATGTCGGGTATAGGTGTTTCATTATTCATGCTTTCTGCTAAGTCAGCATAATAATAAAAATATTCCTTCATATATTCAGACTGAAACTTTGTTTCTTTTAGTAACTTGCCACTATCAATAGATTCTGTTTTGCCAAGCAACTCAGCATTTTCAAACATCTTGTCACCAATAGCTCTTAAATATTTAGCACGTTCAGTAACTGAGGTTTTTGACCAATAATCTTTGAAAGCAATCTTTGCTGATTGAACTGAGCGTTCAACATCATTCTCTGAAGCATCAGGAAATGTAGCCCATGGTTTATTATTTTCGGGATTTAAACTTTCAAATCGCTGATTATGTTCAGCTCCAACAAAGTTACCATCAATATACATATCGTATTCTGTTAAGCTCATTAGTTTCCCTCAATGAAATTACTAAACACTTTATTCACTTCCTCAGCACATTCAATTCCAACCATATGTTTACCGTGATCAAAAATAACGACCTTACTCTTTTCAATAACATCGCCCAATTGATTAGACATTTCGGGCGTAGACCCTACATCTCCATGAGCTGTACAAACAAGAGTTTCAGCCTCTATTTGATTAAAATCAATCAATTTATCCTCAAAATATGCGAATAATTTATATGATTTAAGAAAGTCCTCATGGTTGTTGCTAGATAAAATATCGGTGATTTTTTTAACTATTTCCGTATTAGACGATAAGTAATCTTGACTAAACCAGCGATCCAGTTGCTTTGGTGCATTTAAATAAGTTCCTTTGACATCAATAAAACGTTCTGCTGCATTTTTCTTCTGCTCTTCATTACGATTAAAAATAGTTCCAAATAAAACTGTTTTCAAAACATGGTTTTTTCTTGTCGATGAAAAATGGGCCGCGATGAGTCCACCAAGACTAAATCCAATAATTATAACCTTTTGAATTTTTAAAATTTGTAACAATCCTTCAATTTGATTTGAAAAATCTTCAAAGCTTACCTCATCTAAAACACATGTTGATAATCCATGACCAATTAGATCATAGGTAATTGTCGTTTGATCTTTAAAAAATTTTATTTGCGGTTCCCAAATACTATGATCAAGTCCAACACCATGAATAAATAAAATTGGTGTTGTTCCCTCTACTTTATTTATTTGATAATAGGTTCCTTGATCATCAAGGCCTTCACGAAATGACATGAATTACTTCAGACCCATTTCCTTTTCATCTTCATAACGATTACCAATACGATGATGAGCTTGAGGAGTTGTACTTGCCCCAATGGCAATAACCAATTCAGCGGGGCCAGGTGCATCATGAATTGTAAACTCATGAGTTAAATAAAATTGTCTTAAACCAGGATCAGTTTTATGCATCATTGGAATAGACATTTTTGAAGCTGCAAGTCCTCGGACATTAGTGAACGAAAGATACGATGTGCCACCAACCGCATCTCTAAACTTATTTCCAAAGTGTAATGTGTGAATGAGGGCGCTTGCATGTTGAATACTTCCACGCATACCAGTCATACTCGCTTTACCATATGCTAATACTCTATCTGGAGATCCAATCTCACTTAATAACTCACCAACTAAAAAATCACCAAGCTTCGGGGCAATATCTAAGATCGCTGGTTTTAAATCTTCAACATAACCTTGATCAACCCAAGGGTTTGTAATGACCGCTGCAACAGAAATAAGCTCTACTGGCTCTTCACATTTTTTAAAGTCTTCGATGTACGTTGTATCAACGAACTTACACATCTTTCTGATTTCAAGCGTCATATAATTATCCTACTGTTTTACTTTGTGTTTAAATGAGTCCTGTCTAAAAGAATATAATGCATCAGGCGAGCATTGAACATCGATTACTGTTGGACATTCAGCCTTAATTCCTGCTCGGATTGCATCCCCAATATCTCCAGCTTTTTCAACCTTTATTCCCTTACAACCATACAATTCAGCAGCCTTATCAAACTCAGGGGTTGTAATATGAGCCCCTATAAAACGGCCTTCAAAAAAATCTTTTTGGTATGCGGCTTCAGCGCCCCATGTTCCATTATTCATAACAACACAAACTGTATTAATATTATTTTCAACTGCTGTTGAAAGTTCTGGAAGCACCATCGACATGCCTCCATCACCGTGAAAAGAAACTACTGGCCGCTCTGGAGCAGCTAGTTTTATACCCAAACCCGCAGGATAAGAAAACCCAACTAATCCAAAATCAAGAGGAGAAAATAAACTCTTCGGTTGATGATAATGTAGTGCATCCGTTAGTTGAAGACACATCGTACCTGCATCTAATGTTATAACACTATCTTCTGGTAATGAATTTCTTAATCCCTTAAATAATCCAGATGGTAAAATGGGAACACTCTCCATATCCGCAGCAGAATCTCTTTGTACAAAATAATTTTTTTTATCGTTTTTAAATTGATCTGCCCATTCTTCTACTTCTTGTTTTGATTTATGCTCCGCTAAAAGCTTATGCAGTTGATCTGCAACTGATTTAGCATCAGCATAAATACCTACCTCAACAGGAAAATAGCGGCCAATTGAATTTTGATCAATTTCACATTGTATGATTGATGCATCTTTATTTAAATTATCATATGAATAAAAAGTTGTATTAAACCCTAAACGACTTCCAAGGACTAAAATAACATCAGCTTCTTTTAAAAGTTGCGTACCCAATCCAGAACCACGTGGTCCAGCTGATCCAGCATTCAATGGATGGCCATATGGAATAGCGTCGCCATGCCCAGGAGACGTTGTGCATGGTGCATTCAATAGCTCAGCTAATCTTAAAACACTTTCAGTCGCAATCATTCCATAATTTTTAATTCCGGCACCAACTAAGATCACTGGCTTTTGTGCTTCACTTAAAAGTTTAACGGCTTTTGTTAAATCATTTTCACTTGCAATGGGGGTAGCAACTGACTCAAACTTTGATGCCTGATCAAAATCAGCTGTTTGACCAAGTATATCTCTTGGCATATCAACATGTACTGGACCTGAACGAGGTGTTAGCGCTGTTTGCATTGCTTCGTTTAGAATTGAAGGTATCGACTCGACATTTTTTATTTCAAAAACTTTTTTTGACACAGCTTGCATGAGACTGACTTGATCAATTTCCTGAAAAGCATCTTTGCCTTTATGATCAGATGCAATTGCACCTGCTAGATTGACGACAGGAGAAAAGGCAGCTTTCGCCTGTGCCATCGCTGTTACTGTATTGCTTACGCCGGGTCCTGCTTGACCACTTAAAAAAACACCATTTTTTGAGGTATATCTTGCATAAGCATCCATCATGATCATGCCATTACTCTCATGCCTGCAACCAACATAACGAACTTTATCAGCATGATTATAAAGGCCATCCAGTATCTCAAGCGTAGATGAGCCAATCAATCCTGTTACTAATTTTACATCATTAGCAATTAAAGTTTCGACGACAGCTTCGCCGCCAGTCATTTTTTTTGAGGACACTAAGAAACTTTCTTTATTAAATTGTCATCACTAAAATGTGGCGCAACCTTTTCATTAAATAATTTTAATGATTTCATAGCTGCATCATGAGGCATTCCTGGTGGGTTAGACCAAATTGCTAAATGCTGAAGATTTAATTCAGATTTTAACTCATGAATTTTATCAATAACAAATTCAGCTGTACCAACAAGTTGATTCCTTGGATGAATCCAATCATATGTTAAAAGATCAATTGGATTATCTGTTTTCGGAAACTCTTCGCCTGGATTGGCAAAAATACTTACTCCTCTTCCGCCGCCACAAACTGAAATTAAGTAACGTAAAAAATGTTCACCAGCTAATTCTTTAGCTTCTTCCATAGTATCTGCAATGAAACAGTCACGTACAAGAGCAATACCCTCGCCCATTGGAACATCACGTTGTTCAACTTCTGATTTTGCATTTGCATAAATTTCAAACCGTGATTTTAAAGATGCAATTGTTGGTAGCCACATTAAACAGTTAAGACCATTCTTTGCAGCAAACTCAATTGAACTTGGACTATCAACCACTTGCCATAGTGGAAGTTCTTTTTGAAATGGCTTTGGAACAATACTAATTTTTTTTAAAACATTAGTTTCTGGATCTACTACATCTGATGTTTCGTTTAATAATGGATTGGAGTATTTAAAATCAGGAGCAGGATACTCGTAGAATTCACCTTTGTGAGAAAAATAATCTTGAGTCCATGCTTTTTTTAATATTTCCAATGTTTCAACAAATAGCCTGAAATTTTTTGGCTGATCTTTTAAATCAGCTTCAATATTCATATGAATAGCTTCTTTTCCAAAAACTCCTCGACCAAGCCCAACATCAAGTCTACCTGATGCTAAATTATCTAAAAGTGCAACATCTTCTGCTAGCCTTAAAGGATTCCAAAAAGTTGCAATGGCCGCTGCTAAACCTATACGAATATTTTTTGTGCGAGATGCAAGATCTGCACCAAGTAATATTGGATTTGGAACACATTCCATTGTCCAATTATTTGTTGTTTGTAAATGATGTTCACTCAACCACACTTGTTTAAAGTCACTGTTCTGGTCTAGATAATCAGTTATGTCGCGAACCTCATCTAAAATTTCAGTGTAAGGACGCTTATGCCAATTCGTTGCGTTTAAGAATTTAGAAAAAATCATTGTTACCCCTTTTATTAAATTATCAATAAAATGGCGCCGATCCCGCTTCCTATATATGGTGAGTTATGTACGCTTAAGAGAAAATGATAACAGAATATTGATTCTTTTTCAATTCACTCACTTGATAATTTCATTAGAGTAAACACCAAATAAGTTCTTTTTTTCAACCCAGAAGTCAATTTCTTCATTATTAAGAGTCATTTCCAAGTGACACCATTTTGAGTCACAGTTTCGGATAGTAGTATGTACTCCAGAATCCAGTTTCACTAAAATTTGATTTTTTTTCGTATTATCGTAACCATAAGAGAAAGGTTCTGTCTTTGAAATGGCATAACGTTTACCTGAAAATAAGTAAGACCTCATCCATCCCTCAACACCATCTTGTGGGTCTTTAACATATCGCCAACCATCTGTTTCTCTTAAAATTTCCATTGGATAGCCTTTGTGCTGATAACGATAAATAATATTTGCATCCGTCGTAGGCCCATATCTTAAATTGGCATCACCTTTTAGAGAAACCCACCTTGGAATTGGCAGCCCTGTTTCGGATCCTTTATCTAAAGCGGAGGCACTGACACTGAATACAAAAAATAATAGAAATAATAGTCTAATCATCGATAAATTCTTTTTTTTCAATAACATTCTGCGGATCAACATGCAATAAAACTACAGAATCTGGAAATTTTTCTAAAATACTATCTTCAACTTGATCGGCAATATTATGTGATTCTTGTAAGCTCACATGCTCTGATACTTCAATATGCATTTGAATAAAAAACTTACCTTTGCTGGAACCACTTTGCCTCGTTCGCACATCATGAAACCCTAATACTTTATTGTGGGATTGAACAATTTCAAAAATTTCTTTTTTTAATTCATCATCTATTTCCCTATCAATAAGAACGGCAACTGACTTTTTAAAAATTTCAAAAGTTGTATAAATTAAGTAAATAGATATAAGAGCGGCAATAATAGGATCAGCTTTTGTAAAATTAAAATTTGCTACAAGCACAAGCCCAATAAGAGCGGCAAAGTTTGTTAGCAAATCACTCATGTAATGTAATTTTTCAGACTCAAGACTTAACGACTCAGTCTCCTTCATTACTTTAGTTTGATATCTGACTAATAGAAATGTAGTGATAAGGGATACTATCATAACTCCAGTTGCAATATTTACGTATTCCATTGATGCGTCAGGTTGATGATACTTTTGAAATGCTAAAATCAAAATTGATAGAGAAATTAAAAGAATAACAAGACCCTCAATGAATGCTGCTAGTGCCTCAGCTTTTCCATAACCAAAACGGTACTCTGATGTCTGTTGTTGTAGTGATATTCGGACTAAAACTAAACTAGTAAGAGATATAATGAGATCAAAAATACTATCCGCTAAAACTGACAGGATTATAATAGAGCCAGTAAAAAAATAAGCTATTAGCTTGATAATAATTAAAAAGGTAACAACACTGATTGTTATTAAAGAAGAGCGTTTTACTTTTTCACTATACTCAGACTGAGTAACATGAAAGGAGGGCATTACGGATAAAGCCTCTCAACTGTCCAGTCATCACCATTCTTAGAGAAAACAATTCGATCATGTAAGCGAGTTGTGTACTCTCCGTGATGTTGCCAAAATTCAACTCTTACGGGCTTAATATAGATACCGGTCCAATTAGCTGGTCTTGGAATCTCTTTTCCATCATAAGACTTTTTAAAATCTTCCCACTCTTGTTCCATTTGATCTCTTGAAGCTAGAGATTGACTTTGCTTAGAAATAGAGGCACTCACTTGCGCCTCAACACTCCTACTTTTCCAATACTGATCTGCAATAACATCAGATACCTGTTCTACTTCACCTTGTACACGAACACTTTTCCCCTGTTTACGTGACCACCATGTTAGGGATCCTTTTTTATTTGTAAAAAGTTCTTTCCCTTTTGTGGAGTCTAAATTTGTATAAAATAGGAATCCTATTTCAGTCACTTCTTTCAATAAAACAAATCGACCATTAGGCATACCTTGATCATCTACCGAGCTAACACAAATTGCGTTTGGGTCTTCAGGTTCAATTTCTTTTTCTGGACCATAATAAATGTCCCAAGCTTCTAGCCATGTTTTACAAGTTGATATATCTTTGGTCATATCGAGAATATAGTATATTTTGTATTAAAAACTAGTGAATAGGTCGCTATTAATAAGCATTATCAAAGAATAATATAATTATGTTTCAGGTACTTAAAAAAATATTTTGGTTACAGTGGAGATTTGTGAAACAGTTTTTACAAACAGGTGTCTATCCTCCTTTGATTAGAAATAGAAAAAGAAATGTTTGGAAAAAAAAATAATTTATTTTTCTGAGTCTTTATTTTCAAGGTTAACAACGACCTCTGTTACTCTCTGCATTTGAGACTCTATTCTTACTGAATGATCTTTGAAATCTTGTCTAATTAAATAGACTAAATAAGCGACAACTATGAGTGTCAATAAAATTAAGAATTCCATAAAATAATTATACCTTGAATTGAGTTTTGGAAAATAACTAAAAAAAACACTTTAATCAGTAAAAACCTAACTTTCACCTCTCATTTTTAATATTTGTTGATACGCATCGTTAATATTTTGAAAATTTTCTTTGGCTTTTTTAATTAAACTAGGGTCAGTAATACCTGATGAACGTAGACTGTCAGGATGATTTTTGCGTGCTAGATTACGATAGATCTTTTTGATTTCAGCAGTTGATTGTGATTTTTTTGCTCCAAGAACTTTGTAAGGGTCTTCTTTATTAAATTCCGGTCGGGAATTTCTTAGTCGATTAAACGTTTGTTGATCAATCCCAAAAATTTGACTTACTTTTTTGATATATCGTAACTCAGGATTTGATAAATCGTGATCAGCGTATCCGATTTCAAATAATCCAAGAATTATTTGCTCCAACATTTGAGGCGATCTTCTAAATGTAGCACTTAATTGCTCTGCGTAAGGTTCAAAACCTGCTGAACTTTGAGCAGCTTCATTCCAAATTGCTCCAACATCTTTCATGTTTTCTTTTGGAATTCTAAAAATTTTTTTAAACTTAGCAATTTCATCTTTAGTAACTCTACCATCAGCTTTAGCAAGCTTGGCACACAATACAACAAGTCCAATTGCATATATCCCTTGTTGTTTATTAAATGCAGCTCCAGGGTTTCTAAAATTACTTTTTTTTCCAAGAAAAAAAGCGCCTGCTGTAAACGCTAAAGCGCCTAATGGGCCAGCTATCATATTTCCAAGAGAGGCGGCGAGTAAATATTTCCAAACGTTCATGGTTTTTATGTTAGTCTAATTATTAATCTTTGTAATCTCAATCTTAGATCGATTTAGAAATGGATAATAATATAAAAATTGGTGCATTTTTCATGTTCATTAGTGTGACTGGTTTTGCGCTCATGGATCTTGCTGTCAAATGGACAACAGAAGATTACAGTGTTGGATACGTTGTCTTTTGGAGAATGATTGGAGGATTAATACCACTGATTTTTACTATTCCACGAGATCGATGGGCACATTTATTATCAACAAAGAAGCCAGGGTTACATTTTGTAAGAGCATTTGCTGGAACAACAGCTTTATTCTGCGTTTATACAAGCTTGCATTACTTGCCTTTAGCTACAACTGTATCTCTTACTTTTGCGTCACCAATTTTTAGTACCCTTTTATCAATTTTCATACTTGGAGAGATAGTTGGCAGTAGACGGTGGACTGCAATTGCAATTGGTTTTATGGGCGTCTTAGTTATTGTAAATCCAGGTTCATCAGAATTTAATTTATATATGATATTCCCCATTTTATTTTGTATATTTTTCTCTGTTGTGGCTATTTCAATTCGTAAATTAAGTGAGACAGAGCCAACTTATTTAATTGCTTTATATTTTACTATCTTTGCCATGATCGCCTCATTATTTACAATTCCATTTGGTGGATGGTATTGGTGGCCTTTGTCATTATTTGATTTTGGAATGCTAGCTCTTGTTGGCATTAGTGGTGGAATAGGAAACCTCGCTTTAACTCAAGCTTATAAAAATGCCGAGGTATCTATTGTAACTCCACTAAAATACTTAAGTTTAATTTATGGAATTATTTTTGGTTATTTCATTTGGAATGAAATTCCTGCATGGAATACGTATATTGGAGCATTCTTTATAATTGTCTCGTCTTTAATTATTTTAAGACGTGAAAAAGTTTTAAAAAAAGAAATTGTCCCTGAAAAATATGTAATTAGGCGTTAATCATTTGACCAATTCGGATCTCTTTTTTCAAGAAAAGAAGTGATCCCTTCATTGCCGTCATTTAAAGTTAAATTTCTGACCATTTCAGCACTCGTAAAATCATAAGCATCAGTTAACGGCATCTCGCTCTGACGATAAAAACTTCTTTTACCCATCGCTATTACCGCTGAAGATTTATTGCAAATATCATTACATGATTTTTCAACAGCACTTTCTAACTCTGAGCTGTCAACAGCGGCATTGATTAGTCCAATATGCGCTGCACGCTCTGATGAAATTGGCTCACCACTTAACAGCATTTCCATCATTGGTTTTCGCCCAATTGTTCTTGAAACAGCAACTTGTGGAGTATGACAAAATAGTCCTATGTTTACCCCTGGAGTAGCGTATTTTGAATCCAAGGAACCATATGCTAAATCACATGAAGCAACTAATTGAGCTCCAGCTGCAGTTGCAATACCTCTTACCTGAGCGATAACTGGCTTACTTAAAGCTTGAATTTGTTTCATCATTGATGAACATGTTGAAAATAATTCAATTTGAGATTCTGTGTCATTAGTGTCCATATAACTTTTCACTTCTTTAAGGTTGTGCCCCGAAGAAAATATTTTATCACTTTCAGATTTAATAATTACTACTCGTATAGAATCATCTCTATCAATAGAGCTTAATTGATTCTGAATTGCACCCATCATAGGCATACTTAAACTATTTGCTGGAAGATCATTTAAGCTTAGAGTAGCAACTGAGTCTTTGTCGTTTCTAATAAGAATATCTGTCATTGTTTAAAACGTATATTAACTCTTCTATTTCTTTTACCTTTATTTTCAATTTTTCCAATCTCTAATCCTTCTATCTCACCAGTTGATCTCACATGAGTGCCACCACACGCCTGTATATCTAAAATTTTATCCTCACCTATTTGAACAATTTGAACTTTATTATTGATCACTGGAGGGCTCACAGCCGCTCCTTTAGCTAAATGAGGATTATCTCTAAATTCATCACCAGATATTTGTTTCGTGAATACTGGAAGATTACTTTTAATGATTTCTTCTATTTGTTGGTTCATTGCTTCTTTATCAAGTAAGGTTGGATCGACATCAAAATCAACTCGACTTTTTTGAGCACCAACGGACGCACCTGTAATTAGCGCATCTATTAAACTACATAGTATATGACATGAAGTGTGCATTTTCATATGACTTTGCCGCAAAGCCCAGTCGATACTTAATTCACATTCTTTGCCAATAATTGATTGATCAATTTCACCATCAACTAAATGTATAATTTCATGAGAAGAATTACCTTTTTGAGTATCAATGACATTGTATAATTGACCATTTAGCCTAATTTCACCTTGATCACCTGGCTGCCCACCAGACTCGGCATAAAAAATAGTTCGATCTAATTGGATAGAGTTTTGATTAACATGAGTAATAACAGCTTCAGTCTGTTTAAGATAGGCATCATTGTTAAAAAGTAATTCTGTCACTTATAAATAAAGATCATATTCTTCTCTTGGAACAAAACTAGATTCAATAAAATCAGCTTCACCTTGTTTTGCCGCTGAATAAAGATCTAGATATTCTTTTCCAAGATATTTTTTTAATAATTTAGAAGATTGAAAACGGAATAATGCCTGCTCCATGTTTTTTGGCATATTTATGTCGGCTTCTTTGTCCGCACCTTCAGTATTATCGAAGTCAATTTGATTTGCTGGCTCTAATTCATTGGTCAAACCATTATGCAGTCCAGCTAGTAAGCATGCTAAAACAAGATATGGATTTGCATCAGCTGAAGCAACGCGGTGCTCAATTCTTTTTGCCTCATCTGATCCAGCAGGAATTCTTAGAGAAACATCTCTTCTATTCCAAGACCAACTGGTATTAACTGGAACAAAATTCTTCGTTTGAATACGTCTGTATCCATTTCGATTTGGAATGAATATTGGAAAGCTGTCATAAAATGTTGATTGAAAACCAGCAATTGCATTTTTTAGTTTTTTGTTTCCATATCGGCTAGGTGTAGCAAATATATTTTTTCCATTTTCATCATAAACAGACAAATGAAGATGCATTCCATTTCCAGTTTCTTCTAAAAAAGGTTTTGCCATGAATGTAGCTTCATATCCATGTCTTTCAGTCGTTTCTTTAATAATTCTCCTTAACATTGCAGCATCATCTGCGGCTTTAAGTAAATTATCTGTATGCTTTAAATTGATTTCATACTGTCCTGCCGCAAATTCACTTGAGGCAGTTGTTGCAGGAATGTTCTGTATCTTACAATTTTTATTAATGTCATCAAATAGTCGACCAAAAAGATCAAGGTCAGGAATGCCATAAACATGTGTCTTATTCGCGCCTCCAGCCGGAACAGGTTTTCCATGATCATCTCTATTCTTATCTAAAAGATAAAATTCTAATTCAAAAGCAACAACTGGCTTTAATCCTAAGTTATCAAAGTGCCTCATTACCTTTTTTAATATGTTTCTGGGATCAACATCTGATGGATCTTCTATAACGCCCCAATTTTCTTGTTCTTTTCTCATTGTAATCAAAACTTGCAAGAAGCGCTCATCCCAAGGAACAGGCTTAATACTATCTTTCACTGGAACTAAGACTCCATCAGGATCACCATCTGTCCATCCTAAATTTAGAGTATTAGTAACACCCCCTAAGACATCTAAATAAAAAGCTGAAAATGGTAGAAGAACTCCCTCTGAAAAAATCTTATTTGCTTCTAAAACTGGAAAACGTTTTCCTCTGACATAACCACACAGATCTGTAAAGATTGCGTCAACATATTGAATGTTATTATGCTGACTTAATATTTCATCAAATTCAGCTTGTGTTGCTATATCCATTTGTTGCTTCTGAACTAAGTCAGTTCGTTAATATGATTTTGTAAATGATTTAAATAAAACTTTTGATATTGCACAAGACTCGTCTCTAAATCTCCATATTTTCCTGGTTGATAAGCTCGACTCTCAATTCCCCTCTGATTCATTTCACATAATTGAGAATCTTCTGTCGATGTTTGATCCCATAAAAATATCATTTTATCAATATCAACATTAGCATCTTTATGCGTGACCCAATATTGAGTAACAATTGTTTTACTCTGACTTACGGGTGAAAATAAAAAAAGAATTACAAATTCGTTGTTTGCAACAAAACTATTAAATGGACTGAAACCAATTGCAGTATAGCCATGATCTGGTCCTATAGATTTAAAATCGCCCATTAATGAAGAGCACGAATAACTACCGTCCATAGTCTCTGACATGATGCCTTCTGGTAACGGAGTTCGCTCAGCAATTCTAAAATATTTATCAGTATCTTCGCTGTATTCGCCAACAAACAAACCTTTATTCTTTGTTTCCGATGTCCAATCTTTAATACGCTGATTAAATTCAGGAGATTCAATTCCAGATCCAACCCCAGCACCATAAGAGTTGCAATAAGCCTCTCCATGAACACTTAAATAATCTTTATGAGTAAATTCTCCACCCCAACAATGCGCACATTCTTTGAAATTATGAATAGTTGCTAGATGAGATGCGTTAAAAATAAAATCTTTCTGAAATGCAATCTTCCCGTCATTAAGTCCATGCATCTTGATGTACGGCTCTAAGGGTTTTATAAATTCATCAAAAGAGTAAGGATTTTCTGAAAAATTTACAAAAACTAAGCTTTCATATATTTTTAAATGACAGTGATCATTAGATTTTGAAGATGAAATACTGAGAGTGTTATCTTCAAGTTTTTTAATTTCAATAAATCCATTATTTATTTGATAAGTAAAAATCTTATTGTCATTGAAGTAAGAATAATGAGTTAAAAATACCCACTGTTTTTTAAAAATAGCCTCATAACTGAGATCAAAGACTGCTTTATCAGTAAAGAATAGTTGATCCATCCCAACACTTGGGTCTTGGCTTTGAATAATTTCTTTTATA
>Ga0255758_10002792_pt1 | contig 15830 bp, 9 predicted proteins | sample 011ome_24_FD_179958 | JGI IMG/M metagenome (GOLD analysis project Ga0255758, IMG submission 179958) | Coastal salt marsh microbial communities from the Groves Creek Marsh, Skidaway Island, Georgia - 011513CT metaG (version 2) | ecosystem: Environmental > Aquatic > Marine > Intertidal zone > Salt...
CGCGTCTGTTTACAAATTTTTTACAAAAGCACGGCTTCACGTGTGGCATGGATGATTTGATTCTTACCCAGCAAGCTGAACTTGATCGCATCGATGAGCTGGCAAAGGCGGACGATGCGTGTAAGACTGCCACCGCAGAAGTCGCCGAAGCTTCGGGCAAGCCAGACGCTGTCGTGCAGCAAGCCGTCGCCAACAAACTCATCGAGAATCCGGAATGGGGCGCTCAACTCGATATGAAAGCTTCTGGGGCGTTGAACAAGGTTACGTCTGCGACAGTCAAAAAATGCCTTCCATTTGGCACAAAGAAGCCATTCTCGAAGAACTGCTTGTCCATCATGACGATTTCGGGTGCCAAAGGGTCGCTCGTCAACTTTTCTCAAATCGCCGCCGCGCTGGGTCAGCAAGAACTCGAAGGTCGTCGCGTCCCTCGGATGCCGAGTGGTAAAACGTTGCCATGTTTTGAGCCATTCGACACGAGCGCTCGGGCGAACGGTTACATCGCTGATAGATTCTTCAGTGGGTTAAGCCCTCCAGAGTACTTTTTCCACTGCATGGCGGGTCGAGAAGGTTTAGTCGACACCGCTGTGAAAACTGCGCGCTCGGGCTACTTGCAGCGTTGTTTGGTAAAAAATCTCGAATCGTTAAAGGTAAACTACGATTTCACCGTTCGCGATTGCGACGGGAGCATCGTGCAGTTCCAATACGGCGACGATTGCATCGATGTCACGCGTAGCGGGTACATTTCGCAGTTTGAGTTTTTAGCCGAGAACCCAGAGCTCATTTTGCTCAATAGCAAGGAAGCTATAGAGCTGCTACCGAAACTCAACAGAGACAACAAAAAAGTGCTCGAAGAAATCGCACGCGATGATGCCATTCCGCGATTTTCCACGGAGAACTTTGGTGATCAGCTCGGCGTGCTTCCCGAGAAGTTTAGCAAAGAACTCAAGGCGTTCATCGACTCTCGGCCAGCTGGATACTTTGCGAGTGAAGGAGCGAAGAACAAGGACATCGGCCGAAACGCATCGTTGGCGTCCAAATCTGGTTTGACAGCCGAAGAGTTCGCAATGCTCATGAATATGCGATACTTGAGTAACGTTGCGCAACCGGGCGAAGCCGTCGGCGTCATCGCTGCACAATCTGTTGGAGAGCCGTCGACGCAGATGACGTTGAATACGTTCCACTTTGCCGGTCGCGGTGAAGCGAACGTGACGTTGGGTATTCCTCGTCTCAGAGAGTTACTCATGGCTGCTTCAAAAAAGTTGCTCACGCCCGTTATGGTCTTACCGTTGAAGGAGGGTTGTCGAACAAAGGAGGCGGCTGACACGTTGTGCCGCCGCCTGCGGCGCGCCATTTTGGCGGAACTAATCACGAAACTGACGGTGAAAATCAGAGACTACGTCAAAGGTGCCGACGGCGTGCTGACGCGCACGTACAAGGTGCAAATCACCATGCGCGAAGGTAACGACGACGGTGGTCCAGACGAAGTGACTTTCAACCAATTCGCCACCGCCGTTAAAAAGAAGTTTGCCCCGATGCTTTTGGCGAGAATCGGCTCTGAAATGAAGAAGGCCAAAGTAAAGGGTATCATCATCAAAAATGCGGCTAGTTCTCAACAAGGCGCTGCACAAAATGCGAATGACGATGACAAGGACGAGTTAAGTGATGATGCCGCCGTTGATGACAAGAAGACAAAGAAGGTCAAGTTTGAGGCAAACGGCGACGAGGATGACGACGACGAGGATGAGGAAGACGAAGAAGAAGGTGCGAAGACCGAAAAGAGAAAGGCCGATGAAGACGAAGCGGATACTGACACTGACAGTGATAGCTCGGATGATTCGGATGACTCGGAATCGGACGATTCTTCGGATGGTGAAGCACGCGCTGAGCGACCCGCGGCGACGAAAAAGCGAAAACCAAAGGCCATCGAGCACAGCGATGCTGGAGTCTTGATCTCGGCGGACGCACTCGACGACGTTATTGAAATCGATGCCAAAAGCCGAACCGTCGAGTTTGAGATTCCGGTGGGCATTGTGTCGCCGAATGTACTCGTTCTCGAAATCGCGCAAGACTGCGCCGTGAAAACCATCGTGCGCGAAACTCGCGGCATCAACAAAACGTTTGTCATCGGTAAACCCGCTGATGAAGACCCCAGAGGAACGCAGCCACTTTCTGTGCAAACAGACGGCATATCTTTTGGTGCGGCGTGGTCGCATAGCGATCTCATCGACGTGAACAACATCAAATCCAACTCTGTTTGGGACATTATGCAAACGTTTGGCGTGGAAGCTGGCAGAGCGACGCTCGTGAGTGAAGTCAGAGCGGTGTTCGGTGTGTACGGTATTGGTGTCGACGCGCGACATTTATCGCTCATCGGTGATTTCATGACGCAGCAAGGCGAGTATCGACCGTGCAATCGCTCTGGGATTGAAAAGAGCACGTCGCCGTTTTTGAAGATGTCATATGAAACCGCGACGTCTTTCTTGACAGACTCCACCATTCGGGGTGAGACGGATACGTTGAATTCACCCTCGTCACGAATCGTTGTTGGACGGACGGTGGATTTGGGCACGGGATCATTCGGTCTCAAATACGATCTCACTCGTGGGAACAAACTCGCGAGTTCGATGAAGGGCAAGACTGTCACAACTGGCGGAAAGGAAACCGGAAAGAAAACAACATTTCTTGATTAGACTAGACATAGCGATTTTGGATTTTTGATAAGAAACACAGATTCAAATAAAGTTAATATTATTAAAATTCAACATCCAACACCAATCTGTTTAAAGCTCCTTGAGCTTGTTGACAATGTCCTTGGCTTGCGCCGTGGCGTTACCGATGTAGGACGCCGGCGTGAGCGCCATCAACGATTGTCGGCCTTCTTCGGGGATGTCAAGCTTGGACACGAACTCACGCATGCCTTCTGCGTTCACACGACGGCCACGCGTAAGCTCCTTCAGCTTTTCGTACGGCTTCTCGACCGCGTATCGGCGCATGACGGTCTGGATGGGTTCCGCGAGAACTTCCCAGTTGACGTCCAAATCAGCCGCCATGGTGTCGGCGGCAACTTCGAGCTTACCAATACCACGCAACGTGGATTGGTAGGCGAGCATTGAGTAACCAAAACCCACACCCATATTACGTAACACGGTGGAATCGGTTAAATCACGCTGCCAACGAGACACAGGGAGCTTGGCGGCGAGATGCGCGAACACAGCGTTGGCCAACCCGACGTTACCCTCAGAGTTTTCAAAGTCAATCGGGTTCACCTTATGCGGCATCGTAGACGAGCCAACCTCACCCGCGATGGTCTTTTGCTTAAAGTAGCCGATCGAGATGTACGACCAAATGTCGCGATCAAAGTCGAGCACGATGGTGTTGAATCGCTCGATGGTCGCGAACAGCTCAGCCATGTAGTCGTGCGGCTCGATTTGCGTCACATACGGGTTAAAATCGAGCCCGAGACCAGTGACAAACTTCTCCGCCACCGCTTGCCAATCAACATTCGGGTACGCTGACATGTGCGCGTTGTAGTTACCGACTGCACCAGCCATCTTACCGTACAATGGGATACCCGCCAGCTGTTGTCGTTGACGAGCCAAGCGGTACGCCACGTTGGCCAACTCCTTCCCGAGCGTCGTCGGCGACGCCGGTTGACCGTGCGTTCGGCTCATCATCGGCGTCGCCGCATGTTCCACTGACATTTTCGTCAAAGCATCGATAATCTTCGTCATTTCCGGTTTTAACGTCGCCACACCATCGCGCAACATAATCGCGTGCGACAAGTTGTTAATATCCTCCGACGTGCACGCAAAGTGCGTAAACTCCATAATCTTTGCCAACTCCGGTTGCGTCATCAACGCATCCTTGATCACGTACTCAACCGCCTTGACGTCATGATTCGTCGTCTTCTCCACGTTCTTCACCTTAGCCGCTTCGGCGACGGAAAAGTTCTTCAAATAGTCTTCCAGAAACGTATTCGCCTCGACGCTCAACGGCGGCACCTCCACAACCTCTGGAATCGCCGCCAACGTCTGCAACCAGCGCACTTCGACGTATACGCGAGCGCGGATCAACGCAAACTCGCTAAAGCACCCGCGCAGCGCCGCGGTTTTCCCCGCATAGCGTCCGTCGAGCGGGCTTAACGCGGTTAAATCATCGAGCGCCAGGTCGCTCGGGGCAAACACGCGCTCGGTCGATGCGCGTCGGATGACGCGCGTGCGAGATGCGGATGACGCGCGCGGGTGCGCGGGTGTGCGCGCGTGAGGCGCGGCAGTGACGGCGGCGGCGTGCGCGACGGACATGGGCGTGACGGCGGCGCGTGAAAGTGCGGTGAGGCTGCGCCTGGGTGTGGTTTGAAAAAAAGTGGCGGCTCATGTCAAGCTGGTCCCACGTCTCGTCTCGTCGCGTCGCGCGTCGCTCAGAGGCGCGCAAAGTGTCGCGGCGCGGTGCGTAAATAACGTGACATATATTAAATACTACGTAAACACTGGTTCATCGACAGTGGGTCATGGGAAATGTCGGCAAGTCAACGCGCGGCGGGCTGAGCGCGCCGCTTCATTTCACGAGACTCTTTCGGAAGGACGAATACTACACTTCACGACGCACACGCATCGACCAAACCATGATGCGCGAAGAACGCGCATATTTTGGGTTCGAACAAGACCCGAATGACGATCAACAACGGCCGCACAGGTGCGGCGCGGGTAACCGATGCGTGTACGCCCGCGGCGTAATCAAGACGAAACTCGAGCCTCGGACACCGTTCGCATACATTTCGCTTACGCCTTATGCCGACGCGCCGAGTTTCGCGCGCCGATTCCACATTGCATGCACAACTCTTCTAGCTATCGATGCCGCGGCGGGGCCGATGGATATGACCGAGGAACGTACGGAGGAACGCCATAGCCGCGTGTTCAACTCAGATGCCTTGGTCAACGCCTCGTTTTACCGCTTTGGTTACTTTTTCCCAGAAGGTTCACCTGAGCGCAAATTACTGTCTTCATTTTTCGCCTGGATTATCATGCACTCGCAAACTGGCGCCAATTTTGACGCTGGCGATCGTGGAACGCTTCGCCGAGAATGGCCGGAATTCAATCGACTCATCGAGATTGATTTCACGAATGCCGAGCTCCGCGAGGCCGCGCTGCACGCAGCTCCGATACGCGAACTAGAAGATAAAGACTTTCTTTGATCCCGATAGATACTTCGTTTTGTTTTTTATCCTTTCTGATCTCATCATAACATCTCTCGTAACTGAATTCGTTTTAAATGTCTCCGATGATTGTACGTACTGTGACTCGTTGCGCGCAATGTTAAGCCGTGAATGATTGTAAACGCTCTTCTCGACGGCGCGTGCGATGCGCACCGAGCGCGACGGCGTGAGCACTGTCACGGACGGCACGCAGAAGCTTGAGTGACTGGTCTTTTGATGCGACGGAGACTTTGACGCCGGCGACGGCGTGCGCGCCAGATGTCGAGCGGGTTGGGATCCAGAGCGCTTCTTCACCGCTGGATCGACCTTTGGCGAGTGCGGCGAGGGCCACAGTGCGCTGCGGCCGATTTGAGTTTGGGTATGGCGTTACTGTGGTGGATGTGGATGCATCGCTGTCGTCATCGATCATGTTGGAAATGACGACGCCGTGCGCCTCGAGCGCTGCCGCCGCAGCGGTGAGCTGGCCGACGCCGCCGTCAATCAAGAAAACATCTGGGAGCGCACTTTTGGATGCCAAGCGTGCGCCGATCGATTCGGCGATGCCACCATAGTCATCGCTCGGGGTGACCTCGTCGCTCAATTGGTAGCGCTTATGTTTGAGCGGCATCGCAGAGCCGCCTTCAAATCGGACAAAGGAGCACACGGCATTCGTCCCGGCGAGATGGCTCACATCCACACCTTCAATACTGTGCGGAATTTCGGACAATCCGATCGTATCGCGTAGGTGTACGGCGGCGATGGATTTTGTCGCCGTCATGCGCGCGGATTCGTCTGCGTTTTCGAGTGCCATCGTGGCGAGAGCTTCGAGTAGCGTTCCCTCCTTGGCGGCGCCGTGGTGTAAGACTTTTCCCTTTGCAGATTTCGCTCCTACGCCGAGCGTTTTCAACGCTGATCGTAGGTTGAGTGGCTCGGCAACTGCGTGAGGGATGTATACTAAATCAGGCCGTTCGACAAACTCGCCCGTATACATTTGTTCGGCGACGATCTGCGCGGCTTCGGCGAGCGTGGCATCGGCAATATCATCGTCTGCGCTCGCGTTTGGGACCTCAATCGACGTACCGAGCACATCGACGATGACTCCTTCGCGGACTTTGATGATTTTAACCGCACAAACACCGGCACCGCTACTTGCGGCGGCGATGACATCCATATTCCAATGTTTCGCCACAGAGTCGGCTTGAAGAAGCGCCGCGAGCGATCCTCTCGATCCTTGGCCACGTTCAGCCTCCTCCTGGGCAGACACGCGAATCTCCAAGGCGGCGGGAATATCTCCTCGCCCCTCGAGCATTGCAATTGCTTCTTCATATTTAGCATCTAAAACGAGCGATGCAACTTCGGAAACGAACTGCCATTGCGCAACCGCGGCTGTTTCGCCGAATCGTGAGCGAAACGATACGCCGCGTAAATCTAACGCGCGCTCTAATACCCCCATCATTCGGTTCGCTGCCTCGCGCGTGGGCAACGTCCACACTCGAGCTCCCCGAGACGCCTCAGATTGCGCTTCGTCTTGGAATTTCGCGACAAATATTTGTCCGACACCATTCTTCGACGTGAGAACGATTCGCGCCGATTCGGGCTTTGGCGCATCCTTCAACAAAATATTCAAGGCGGGACGCTCGCGCTGGATCAGGCGCGCTTCGAGCGCAAGCGCATCGGCTTCGCCACCAGGTGTGAGCACTGAATCGAGCATACGAGCCGACGCGAGTAGCTTACGATGCCGAGGTGACGATTGAATCAACGCCGGAGCTAAATAGTGTGAGGTTCTCGAGCGCAAATTTTTCGCCTTGCCAACGTACAACACATTCCCAGCCTCGTCGAGCCAGCGATAAACGCCCGTCTTCGCTGGCATGTCACGTGATAATCCACGCAAGCGTTCGACGTGCGACGCGTCGATGCCGTACGCGTCGAGCACGTTTTCGGCTCTGAGCTTTTCGCCCTCTTCCAATTCGGCGGCGAGTTTGAGCGCATCGCTTGGCTTTGGTCCTGGCCGAACGCGGCCACCCTCGCGTCGTTTGCGCCAGCTCTGTAACGCTTTTTCAACTGCTTCAGTGTCCACATCGGCGCGATCAGACGTGAGCGCCACAGATTGTTCGACGGCCCATTTTTCTTTCTCAGACTCGATTTCATCCGCCATGACTTCAAATAACGACAACGTTGACGTGCTTGAGCCGAGCGTAGCGGTCTTCGGCACCATGTTATTGGCGACATTATACTCGTGCTGTTTGACACGTCTGCGATCGACTTCAGCCATGGCTTCTTTCATCGCAGCGGTGGTGGAGTCGGCAAACAGGATGCATTCGCCGTTTTTGTTGCGCGCGGCTCTGCCCATCATTTGCATCAATGATCTCGCACTTCGCATGAAACCCGGGATATCGGCGTCGAGAATTGCTACGAGGGATACTGACGGTAAATCGAGGCCCTCCCGAAGCAGCTGCGCGCCAACGATACAGTCGAGTTCTCCCTTTTGGAGCTTGGACAGCTTTGCCGCGCGTTGCGGCGCTGTCAATTCGGAGTGTACCCAATCTGCCCGAACGCCGTGAGCGTTGAGATACATGGCCAAATCTTCAGTATCTGCTTTCGTGAGTACGCACACTAGCGAGCGTTCGCCCAGAAGCGCGCGTTCGCTCACGCGTTGTGCGAGCACTTCGAGTTGATTTTCCTTTCCAATAACGTGCACCGGCGGATCCAACACGCCGCTCGGCCGCACAACCATATCCACCATCGAATCACTGTCTTTACCTCCCACCCAGCCGGTTTCGACGTCGCCTGGCGTCGCGCTCACCAACAACGCTTGCGGCACGCGTTGCCAAAACTCTTCACCCATGAGAGGTCGATTGTCGAGCGCGGATGGCAATCTGTATCCAGCGCCGACGAGCGCCGTCTTTCGGCTTTTGTCGCCTCCGTGCATCGCGCGAAGTTGGGGGAGCATCACATGTGACTCATCAGCCACGAGGAGCCAATCGCGACGGGCTTCCGATCCGCCGTCGGCCGAGTAAGAAAAATAATCGAGCAGCGTCACTGGTGGCTCCTCTGGTTTAGCACCGCGTAAATGCCGACTGTAGTGCTCCGCCCCCGGACACCATCCAAGCTCGCGTAGAAGCGCGAGATCCGCATTGGTGCGTTGTTCAAGTCTGTCGGCTTCGATGGCGCATCCTTTGGTGCGTAGCGTTTTGCATTGTTCGTCAAGCTCGTCTTTGATGGAAACCAAAGCGCGCTTAAGACGTTCCGCCGGAGTGATGTAATGCACGCGAGGCCAAATCGTGAGGGTCTCTACCGGACGCCCACCTTGCGATTCACACGATACAATCGTCCCGTCATCACCTCGAACGCGAATATCGAGCGCGCTTTCTAAATACGGCGGCCAAATTTGAACGTTGAAGCAATTCTCGTCATCCGGTGCGGCGCTTCGCTTGAATTGTCCGCGTTCTAGATCCATGTACGGCATCACGCGCTCGTACAACAAGTCATCTCTTAACTTATCTTCTACACCTTCAATGCCATATTTCGACGCCGATGCTCCGACTTCAATGGTGAGCGCCGCGTCGACGTAATCCGTTGGCAAGCCTAAGCCGTACAAACAGCTCACGCTCGCCACCACCACCGGCGTCTTCCCCGGCTCCACCAACGCCCGTGTCGCGCGATGTCTCAACGCATCCAAATCCGAATCAATCGCGCTTCGTTTCTCCGTGTACCGATTATTCGAAAACGACTCTGGAATGTACACGGAGAAGTGGGACACAAATAACTCCACGCGATGCGTCTCGCCCAAATACGCGCGTAATTCCCGCGCCACTTGCGCCGCCAGCGTCTTATTCGGCACCACAACCAACGTCGGACGTTCTAATTCCGCGAGTACATTCGCCACGACGAACGTTTTCCCCGTCCCCGTCGCACCTCGAAGGCACACAAAGCGCCTCTGCTCATCCTTTAACATCTTCGTACACGCCTCGATCGCCGTCGGCTGATCCCCGCTCGGCGCGAACGGCGCGCGCACGCCGTTCTCAAGCGTGCTATACGACGTGCTCGCATCATTCGCGCCGTCAACGCGCGTCGTTTCGCCGTCGGCGTCGCTCACGAACGCGCGATTCGACGCCATCGTGTTTATCCAAGGCGACGTCGATTCGACTCGCTTGGCGACGATCGTCGCGCCCGTGCGACGCACCGCGCGCGCAAACATGGTCGAACGATGCCGTGCGTGACGCGCGTCGTGCGCTGCTGGTCGTGTGCGGGCGGTCGCGAGCGCCGGACGTGGCATGCGGCGTCGTCGACTGCCGACTGTCGACGTGTCGCGTGTGTTTTTGTGTTGGCGCCAAAAAGTGCCTCGCCGGGTCACGCGTGATGGACCCCGACGTGAAGCGCGCGGCGGAGGCGCAAATGCGCCGGCACGCGCCGGACGACGCGGAACACGTCGATTCGAAGCGCGCCAAGACTGCGGACGGCGGCGCACCGCGATTCGCGTACGCGGCGCTTAAAAGTTTACTCGAGAAGGGGACATCGTCGCGTGGATTCATCGTCACGTGTGCGTTTAACCGCGAGAAGAGTGCGACTGTGGACGCCATGCGCGTGCTCGCGGAGGCTGGGAGCGGCGTGTTGGCGGCGGCGAAGCTGCCGTGTCATGGCGTGCTGCTGTTGCTGCGTCAAGGGGATGAGGGTGACGAGGACGCGGCGCGCGTGGCGTCGCGAGCCGTCGCGAGCGTTCGCGCGGCTCCGACGTCTGGAAGTCGGTTCGTGGAGAAGATTTATCCGTGCTCAGGGACATTTGCGCCGGATGATGACGATGGGCTCGATGAGGCGTGTGCGCGCGTCGTTCGTGAGGCGATTGCGCGTGGTGGTTTGACGTCGGGCGCGAGGTTCGCGGCGACGTATAACAGACGCGTTCGGCGGTGCGAACCGCGTTCGGCTTCGTTCGGCGGCGCGAGCGAAGATGGCAAAGATCCATCGGATGCGGCGGCGAAGAACAGCGACGGCGCGTCTAAGCTGTATGAACGTGATTCGTTGCGCACGCGCGTGGCGAGTTCGATCGAAAAGGCATGTAAGGCTTCGGATGTTGACATCGTCGTGGATTTGAAGAAGCCAAATTTTGTCGTGTTCATCGAGGTGCTCGCGACGTCTACGTCGGAACACGTCGTCGCGCTCGGTGGTTCTATCGCTGAGGATGATTTATATGTGGTGAAATCCGCGCGCATCGCACCGGTATCGATTTGCACGTTGACGTCAAAGGTGGAGACGCCGAAATGGATGATCGCAAAAGAAGAGAAGCGGCTGGCGGCTGAGAAAGCCGCCGCCGCCGTCGCCGCTGCGAACAATGCGTCGACGAAAACCACCGACGATCTGGCGAATGCGTGAGCGCAGCCAATACCTCAGTCATAGCCAATACGTGAACACACATTTTTATTTATACTGTAGCTATTGAAAACGTTCGTCGTAGCTATTGAAAACTCCCAGAACTGGCGAGGCGTTACGTGTATCTCAAGACCTCGTATTCGATCTCCACCGTCGCCCCGGGTGGAACTTCACACGCCGTGCGCACACCGTCTCGACAATGATGTCCTTTGTCACCATACGCTAACGCTGCGGGTATGCGCACGACGCGGCGCGTGCCTATTCTCGAAGGCGGCATGGACGCGCCGTCGCCGACAAACGCGCGAGTCCACCCAACCGGCGCGTCGTTCGTCGGCGAATCAATCTCAAGCTTAAATCCCTTACTCATCGACGCCCCAGCACCACCGACGATGAATGGATCAAACGTATCACCCAATCTGCGCTGATTCACGTCGCGCTCGCCTTCGTTCGGGAGCACTCGAGCCGAAAACGTCACGACGACGACATCCCCGGCATACAGCTCATTCCCCTCGCCACGCACAATGTCCGCAAATTCCACGCCGTCCGCCGTCTGAGTAAATACCGTGGATGACGACGCCGCGTCTGCGCGCGTCGCCCACGCGAGACTCGCGCCCAGCGCGGCGGTGGCGAGCGCGAACATCCGTCTCGTTGATGTCGCAGCGTCAGCACGACCGTCATCACCCTCAACCCCTCGTGCCGCGCATCTCGCGCCGCGAACGCGCGTCGGCGTCACGCGTCGTTTCGCGCACGTCGTCTGCATCGCCATCGTCGTCTGCATTGTCGTCTGCATCGTCGTCGTCGTCGTCGTCATCTTCATCGGCGTGTAGTGACGCATGACGGCATTGCAGCGCGTGCGCTTTATTCAAACACTCAAACGCCTCGCGCGCGCGCCTCGCCTCCGATGACGGACATCCCCAAGCTCACGCACTTTCTTCAGCACACGCTGCTTCCCGAACGAGCAAGGCGCGTCGATGCCGCCGCGGACGCGCGCGAAGACGTGTCCCAGTGGCGCGAGCTGTTGCAGCACCTCGATGCGTTGGCGACGCGCGTGGACGCGTCGAGCGCGCCCGAGGCGTGCGGGTTCGACGCGCTGGTGGATATTGGAGGCGAGATACGCGCGAACGCGCGCGTGCGCGACGCGCGGCGTGTGTTCGTGGATGTTGGGTTGGGATTTAAGGCGGAGCTGACGTTGGAGGAGGCGAAAGCCGTCGCGGCGAGACGGTTGCGGGACGCGGAACGAGCGGAGACGGAGCGCCGAGAAGCGTGTGTGGATATAGAGCGATCGATTAAAACGATGGAGCGGGGGATTTTGCAGTTGGTGGCGCAGCGTGGAGGCGGGTGAGCGCGCGCATGTGTGTGTGTCTATCTAGAGAGTTGTTGTATTAAGAGAAAAAGCCTAGCGTTGAAGCGGTTGACGTAGTTTGTTCGACATGGCGTCGATTTCACGAAGTTTGCGTGCGTAATCGCGCGCGATGCGAGCGTCGATGACGACGACACTGTCGGTCGATGCGTTGGTCGCTCGACGGGCGCGTGTCATCCACGCGTCGTGCTCGACGCGTCGCCGTCGCGCATGTTCGCGTTCGACGTCTTCGCGTTCGGCTCGAATGCGCGCCGTGATTTGGCACTCGCGAGCAATGTCTCGACGCAAACGTTCAATGATTGCCTGTGTGTGCTGAATTTTTGCTCGGCAGGCGTCGCGTTCGACGTGCATTCTTTGAGCGTTTTCGAGCACATTTTCGAGCTCCGCCTTGGCTCGCTTATACTTTGCGACTGGATTATCCGTTGGCGCTCGCGCGCTCGAGTCACCGCCGACATGCGTCATCGCGAATTCACTCGTACTCGATCGCCTAAAAACCGAAAGTCTCCGCGCCACCATCGCTCGCTCTCTCGCCACGCAGTGCGAACCTCACCGCGCCTACACCCTCCGCAGTCCAATTTTAGAAAAAAAAGACCACCGCGAACTAACACCATTACACATCTGGATTCCTCGCCTTTCTGAACTGAGGCAGGCGCTCGGTGTAGGGTAAAATTCCCATCTGCCTCGCTGTCTTCGTCGCGCGCGATATCGCGCGCTGCGCCTTGGCGCTCACCCCCAAACGACGCTTTGGATACAACTTCCCCGTGTCGCTCACAAACTGCGTCAAAAACCTCGCATCCGTATACGTCGCCTTCTCAATCAGCGTCGCCTCCACCACTTTCCCACGCATGGGATTCTTCAACGTCTTCCCCGCCGACGTGTGCACCACGGGCGCGCTTCTCCCAGTCTTGGGCGCTAAATCGCTCGGCGCGTACGTCTGCCCTGGATAGTACAATCGATCGCGCGTCAATCTCGCGGGCGCCACGCGCACGTCGCGCTCGCTCGTCGACGGCGCCGCGGCGTTGGACAACCGCGCGGCGACGTCGTCGTCCGCGTGCGCCGCCGCGTCTTTAGCGGCGCCGTCGTCCGCGGCGCCGTCCGAGGTTGAGGAGGTTGAGGATGCGGCGCGAGACCCCACGGTTGGCGTCGCGAACGCGGGTCCGCGCGCGCGCGCCGCGGCGATAGAGGCGCCGCGCGCGGTGATTGGGCGCAGAGCGTCGAAGGCGACGCGCGTGAGGCGGCGGAGCGCCATCGTGCGTGGCGTGACGCGTGGCGTGAAGTGCGGTTGTGTGGAGGGGACTCGAGCCGGGACGCGTAGAGACGAGACGGAGATTAAGACGCACTGACTACTACTATAAATAATGTGACATTTTCGTAGGACGCTAGATATTAAGCCAGCCGACGATGGTATTACGAGCGGCGCTGAAGGCGCGACCGACGTTGTGCGCCACAGTCGATTCTAAAAATGCCGGCCGTTCGACGCCTGCGGGCTCCGGGAACGGACGCAACACCGAGTAATTTGGATTGTACGGACGCTTACGCATCGGCGGGGAGTCGAGATCGGTTTCGTCAGCCTTTGCATCAGAGAAATTGTCGCCGTCTTCGTCGTCAACGGTGTTGTTCCTATTGACGACGTCGTTTTCGTCGTCGTCGCCGCGCTCGTCGCCAAAAAATGACCGCGAGCGTAATTTCGTCTGGTCGACTTTATTCGACAAGCCTGCGGCGTGCTTGGCGTTTTCAACGTTGTGCAATTCTTCAGCGCGTCGAGCAAGCGCATCGTTTGCCAGTCGCTCGCGACGAACTTTATCGATTGCTTCCTCCGTCTCGACGGACCATAAATCCATGCCGACGGCGATTTTCAACTTGTCGCGCACTTGACGCTGAGTGAAATTCAGTAATCGCTTGTTCGACGCGTCTTGAAACCCTTTTAAACTTCCAATGCGCTGCATGCTAAAGATGATCGAAGCGACGATCATGATGATGACGACATTCATGACATACAGCAACGCGCTGACGCCAGCCATTTCCAAAAACTGCGACGGCGTCAATGTGCACGCATCGTTGCCGACGGCGCCGCAATCGTCGGCGACACCCGGAACGACGAAAGCAACGAGCAAGCCAGAGTTCACTAACGGAGGTAACAATGACGCAGAAATCGCGACGCCGACGAGCGAGTTCACCCCGTCGCTTGTGATGGAAGTGCCCACGACGACACCAGACGCTGCGGCAATAATAGCACCGGATATCAACGTTCCCCAGCGCCCACGCGACGCCATTTCATTCGTTGGAATCGCCACATCGCCAAGCTCAATGCTATAATTCGCAAACGCGAATCCTATGAGTAACCCACATACACAGGTCACGCACGCTGCGCGACACTCGGCAAGGACGGATTCTCTAAACAGCAACCAATCGCGCACCGCGAGCCCGAACGCCGCGGACAAAATCGGTCCCATCAGCGGAGAAATCAACATCGCGCTCAGCACCACGACTGAAGAATTCGTCAACAATCCCATACCGCTAATCACGCTCGCGCACACTACCGACAGGTAAAAATTCCAACTGTCGTCGCTCAAGTCGATAATTTCATTAAACAGCTCCTCCACGCTCTTCGCCGTCGCCGTGCGCACGTATTGAAATTTCCTCTTCTCTAGCGCCTTCCTATTCATGTGTGTCAACTTGATCGCCTTGAATGGGTTCGCCTTGGCCTCGGCGGCTTCGCGACGTTTTTCTTCCTGCTCCAACGAACGCTTTATCGCCGCGAATTCGCTCACCAACTGATTCGGATTCGGCCGCAACGATGCCGCGGTCAAGCTCGTAACCGTGCCATAGTTGATTCCGACGCCTAGAGACGTCGTGAGGACGTGAATGAGCTCCCCCGCGCGCGATGCCGTGCACGTGACCGAAATTTCCGTGCAATTTTCACACACGTTGACGATGATGTTCTCACCCACGTGCGTCGCCATGCCAATCCCACCCCCGCCAGTGGTGAGGGCCTCGAGAACATCTGCGCGGTATTCATCGGGCACGTGAATTTCGAGCTTGCGCAGGGACATGGACGGCGTGCGTGCGTAAGTACCGCGTTGACTGGTGAAAAAGATTGTTTTTAGATGATGATCGGCAGTTGTCGACGCCCACGAGCACGATGTCGTCGCGCGGTGAAGCGTATTTAGCGGCGCAGATTGCGAACACGAGTTTGCCACAGGATGTTCGCGACGCGTGCGCGTCGATCAAGGCGCTGTGCGAGCGACAGTTGTGGCATGAGCTGACGCTGGAGTTGGAATCTGTGGTTTCAAACGCATCGTTCTCGAGCGTGCCCGGGGCGCTTCGCGCGCTCTATGCCGAGGTAGTCGCTGATATCGAACGTAAGTTTAATCCGCTCAAGGTGGCACACATTGCGGTGGCGGTGAGTGATACGTATAGCGATCGCGGTGAGGCGTTGGAGTTTTTGACGTCGACGACGGCGCGCTTGGTGGAAGCGCACGGGGATGGCGCGAACGAGCCGAACGTGTACATCTCTTCGCACGTGACGTTGTTAAAGTTAGTCGAGGGTGATTTGGATTTTGTCAAGCGTGCGATTACGGAAGGGGATAAGGAGGCTCTTGAAGCGTTGAGAGCACCGGATCCTAGCGTGAGCGCGGCGTTTCACTACGTCGCGTCGAGGTATTACAAGGTGCGCGAACAGTACGGGGAATTTTACAAGTCTGGTATGTTATACTTGGCGTACGTGTCGTGTGAGATGTTGCCCATGGAGACGCGCGCGGCGTTGAGCGTGGATTTGTGTCTGGCGGCATTGTTAGGGGAAAACGTGTATAATTTTGCCGAGCTCTTGGCGCACCCGATCGTGGAGAGCTTGAATGACGGTCCGTTTGTGTGGTTAATGGATGTCGTCAAGGCGTTTAATGAAGGAGATCTGCA
>Ga0255758_10002795_pt1 | contig 15806 bp, 13 predicted proteins | sample 011ome_24_FD_179958 | JGI IMG/M metagenome (GOLD analysis project Ga0255758, IMG submission 179958) | Coastal salt marsh microbial communities from the Groves Creek Marsh, Skidaway Island, Georgia - 011513CT metaG (version 2) | ecosystem: Environmental > Aquatic > Marine > Intertidal zone >...
AAATTTGTCCCATTCCGGCTTTGCACTTTTACAATGAGGGCACCAATCTGCGTAGAAAAAATACATTTTTGATTCACTTGACCGAGTGTTGTCGTTTGATATATCAGATGCGTTCAAGTTTTCGACAGTTGGTTTTATATACCATTTGTAAGCCATATATGAAGCGAGAGTGAATATAATCACTACAAACAGAACGACCAAATGTGTTTGAAAAGGTTTCACGTAATCCGTATATAGTGTGGTTACGATATCAGTGGACATATTATAATGTATCGAAATATTTTTATTATGTAAAAGTAACGTGAATTTAGAAATACGTTAACTGAAAATTTATCGTAGTAATATAACATGTCTAAAACACGGAATAAACGAAAAGGAAAGAATAACTATACACGTAAACAATATCAATCAAGCGATGGAATGCTTACAAGCGTATGGGGGCCAGGTGCATGGCATTTTCTACACACAATTAGTTTTAATTACCCTGTAAAACCTACATGTGACGAGAAGCGCCACTATAGAGAATATGTATTAAACTTAATACATGTGTTGCCCTGTGGTAAATGTCGCGAAAATTTATGCAAAAATTTTAAACGGCATCCACTGATGTATAAACACATGAAGAATCGTGCGACGTTCTCTAGATATATATACAAATTACATGAAATCATTAATGAAATGTTAGGGAAAAAATCGGGGTTGAATTATATCGAAGTGCGAGACCGATATGAAAATTTTCGTTCACGTTGTAGAACAACTACAAAATCAAAACGTCACGTAGAGAAGGGATGTATTGAACCTGTATATGGGAAAAAGGCAAAATGTGTGTTAAAAATTGTTCCTGAAACAAAAAAATGTGAAACATTTCAGATAGAAGAAAAATGTAAAAACAAATTTGACTAATATATTCTTTGTTTACATGACGGGCGAAATGTCTAGTTTTTTATAACAAAGAATATATATAATGAATTCTTTAAATCCGACATTAGTAAATGATGATGCATTAACATATAATTTAGAAGATTCTACCCCGAAAATGGTTGAGACAGTGGATATCGATGAACCAAAAACAACCACACCATCTGTCGCACCAGTGACAAGTAATATTAAACCTCCCTCATCTAGATTAAAGAAAAAAGAGATACCATTTTGGACAGAAGACCCGAATATTCTCGTAAAACCTGCTTATATAATGGAATTTTTTCCCGTAAGCGATATGACTTTCAATCAAAGTTTGAATGCGATTACACGAACAGTAGTCGTAATGACTGTAATCACGTATTTATTTACACGGAATACACGTATACTTAGCATAGCACTAATGACCATTTTAGCTGTTTTTCTTCGTTATTATGCAACTCCAAAAAAACAATGCGAGAGAAGGTCAAATAACATCGAGGGTTTTAGCAATGATAAATATGTATTGGATCCGGTCGATAGACATAAAAAACTGTTTTCTTATCAAGGTCCAATTGTAGATGTAGAGGGCGACTTCGATGCGACATTTGATAAACCTACACCTGACAACCCATTGTCGAATGTATTGATGAGTGATTATGATTATAACCCTAACAAAAAACCTGCACCTCCGTCTTTTACCAAGTCCGGTAATGATGTGATTGCGCAAAATACAAAAGATATGGTGCAGGATTTAAATCCAGGGCAACCTAACATTGAAAAAAAATTATATAATGATATTAATACAAATATGGAACTTGAACAATCATTGCGTCAATTTTATAGCACCGCAAATACAACGATACCAAACAACCAGGCAGGTTTTGCGGAATTTTGTTATGGTGACATGATATCAGGAAAAGAAGGTAATGCAATTGCATTAACTCGCGATAATCCACGAACCTCGCTGAGATAAGATAAATAACGTATACACCCCCCATACAAAATATATATGAATTATATAAAAGAATATGTCCGCTAGTAATTACAAATTCAACAATCAGGACCGTATTGAGGATGATTCCGGAACTTTAACACAAACTACACTTCAAAATGACCGATATGCGAGTTATACTACCACCAACTATTTTAGCGATAATAGCCATGAGGAACAAATACAGTTTGCTACCTCTCAACCTGCAATCGTTCCTGTTGGAGTAATCGGAAGTGGTGTAGGGGGTAATAATGTTGAAGGTGAAACACTTCTACTTTTAAAAACAGAACAGGAGCGCGCTTTAGGACGTTTGAACTTAATGGAGCGTCAATTTCTTACGGTCCCGTATTTAGGAAGAGGTGCGGGCGACCCTACATTGGAATTACAGTTGCGCGAAGGCGAACCAATGAGTGAAAAGAAGAGCGTATCTACCGTGACTGCTCAAACTTTTATGGGACATACACTACACCCTTCCAGCAAAGATATGGAAGAGAAAAGTGGAGTTCGCATCGAAGAGAGTGCTATGAAAGGCTGGGTGCGCGGAGGAGCTGATACTCGTGCACCTATTGATGGTGATTTATCTAAAAAAGGACGCCCCTCTGGAGGTGCGTTTTAATTTATCACACTATACTATATAATGTCTTCATGTTCTGAAAAACTTCACGGTGGAAAAAAACGTTCAATGAAACGTCGAACACATGGAAAACGCGCCATATGTAAAATTTGCAAACGTGGAAAAATGCGCAAAACCGTAAGACGACCAAGGAAGACACGGTCCATGTTCGGTAAATTATTCGGTTTTTAGATGGAAACAATTTAAACATTCACGTTGAAATTGTTTATTCATGTCGAACACGTCTGTTTATAATACAAATCTTTCACATATTCAATATACAAATGATATTGAATATAGAGAATGTCTACGTCAAGTATTTCATATGAGCTCTATGGAAAATAATGATTTTGATATTGACCCTGTAACCCACGACGAAAATGATTATGATGGGGATTCTGCTACGAAAGCCATGGATTATATATATAACAAGACAAAGGAACATGTAGCATTTCAAACACTCTATGATATTGCTGCATCAAAAATGCTTTCAACAGACCGTGAAATCGGTTTAGCAGTTTTGTTTTCATACGATTATTTGTCTTTATTTCACGATTGTATATTAGCTTATATCCAAAGTCCCGAAGGGTTCGACGAAAATAATGCATCTTATTGTGCACTGCACTTGAAAATACGGTAAAGCGTTTAGTGAGTTTTTATATACATATAATATAAAAATGGCTTCCACTAGAAATAAAAATACACCTGGCGATTACCAGGCGCAACAGAAATCTTATATTCAACAGGTTGACTATTGCACAAATAAGGAATATGCATTAGCAACTCCTACATTATTAGCCGGAAGTGGCTTGATTCAAGGTCGTTTACCAGATACTGAATTAGCCAAGAATCCCAACGATATTGAATCCTTTTTATTTGGAATCGGGTCTACTAATTTAGTAAATCCTCAAACACCAGTAACTCCCGAGTTAAAGAAACATGAATCTCTTTCGATTGTTGATCGTAAGGTTCCATTAATAATGCCGAAAGATTTAATATTAGAAGCAGACCAACGTCCATTTCCCGTTCCCAATTGAGTTTTTTTGCATTTGAATGAACATACTTATATTGTATAAGTATGTTTAAAGGATATTTTGATGTTCAACAGAATGGCGTGTCTCCGTTTCAAAATTTCTTGTGCTATCTAGGCGGTTCCGCAATACAAACTGTAGGTGATAATCCCGTTACTGCTTATCGTCAACTAGTTCAACAATATGCTAAGAGTGCGATGGGTGAAATTGTAAGTCCTGAAGTGGCTACTAAGGAAGCAAATGCAGTGTTTAAAAAGAATCCCGTGGGGGCGTCGCTATCGGGATTAACCCCGCGTATGATTGGTGTCTTGTTAAAACGAGTTCCGAAATTTGGTATATTATTGGGATATACTACCCTGAGTGGTTCATCCGGAGAACCCGGATTCGCAGCAGCCACTACCGCTTCTATATTATCCGCTCCTTTTATTAATCCAGTTCGCATGATTGAAAAACAACAACGTTCAAATTTTAGAACGACCGGAAAAGAGACTTCTGTTGTAGATATTCTAAAAGAATCACGTCAACAAAATTATAAACCCTTGTTTCGTGGAACAGTTCCACTAATGGGACATTCATTTATAAGCGCATTATTGGGGTTAGTTGGTCAACCTCAACTGCAAAAATATATACAAACAGAATTGGGAACAAAATCAAGCTTGGGACAATCTGCTACAAATTTAGTCGCATCATCAGTAGTAAGTCCAATTTACGTGTTTGCTACGAATCCATTATCTAGGTTAGAGGTTATTATGCAAACAGCTTCTATTTCGGGAAAGCGTATTGGTGTCGTCGACGCATGTAAAGAATTAGCTACTGATATGTCCAAATTCGGAATGAAAGGCATTTTTCGTGGACAAGGCTTGGGAATGGCGAAAGCAATCGTATCTTTGACGTTATTCCATGAAGGACGTATGTTTTTGTCGGACAAAATGAAGTTATATAATCAGTCAGGTGAAAAATAAATAGCGTATTGTATTTGATAAGTTTACTATCAAATATAATTTATTTATCATATTGTAATTGGAAAGTTATTTATTTTTGCTTAGAGTAAATACTTGAACCAATCCCATGATATCCAACGCGAATATCTACATTACGTCCACGACTCTTTTCTCTTTCAAAATATCGTATCGAATTGCATAATTTATTATAAGCTGGTGCATTATTTGATGCTAGAACATTAGTTAAATCAGAACATATTAGATTTTGTTCTGTATATGTGAATTTACTGTTATATATTTTGGACATAATGCTTTCAGGGTGCAATGTTTCGCATGTTAAATTATTTATCATCATATAATCATATTGTTTCATCAATACGTTATATAATGGTTTACCATCATATGGAATCATGGTTACACCCTTGCAACAATTCACCAAATCCTTTGCTTTTATTAATCTACTTTTATATACTACCTTATGTTCCTGACTAATTATTGTTTTTTTTGAAGGGATATTACGTTCAAATGCATCTTTGCTAATGGAAACAATCTCTGCATGATTCGGTATCGTTTTAGTGATAGCTACAATCTGTTTTCCACGAATCGTATGAACATTCGGTATTATCTTTTCAATATCGATATTACCTTGGTCAGTGGAAACAGGTGTGCCTTTGGGGAAACAAATTGGAACGGGTGAAGGAGGGGGAGTATATTCACCGTGAACACTACCGAATTCATGCATGAAAGAATGATAATTACCCAAATCACCTATACTTTTTACACTTGCTAGTGGGGTATTAATATTACTATAATCTTCGTATACGTAGTGGTCAGTTATAGTAGCTTTTACGACTTTGATGAACCAATTGAGATTCCCTTCTTCAACTTGTATAATAATAGAATCATTAATCTCACCAAGAGGTGCATAAATACCTTCATTTGCTTCTAGTGTCGACAAGTTGAAGCGCTCGACTGTCTGTAAATCGGGAATCGTGGTGTATGTGTTTAATATACGTACATATAGCTTGGTAATTGTTGTCGATTCACCCAAAAGTGTTTTGGTATCAATTAATAACTTATTACCATTTATAAGTGTAGCATTATCGATTAAAAGGGATTTTATAAATTTGGTTCTCATTGTTCGGATAGCAGATGGAGTTCCAATTGTTAATACTTCAAGACCATCAGTTGGAACAATAATTGTGTTATTTGGACCGACCGTCAATACCGGTTTGGGTACGTCTGAAAATGGAGTAACTGTATACATAATTGTCGCGTTTCCATAACCAATGCTATTAACCGCTCTTAATTTAATTTGATATGTTTGACCATTTATTAATCCTGTAATGATTAACGGGCTGTTTGCAGAAACGGGATTGCGATTTGCCCATGTGCTACCATTGTCTACTGAATACTGATAATTTGTAATGGCTTCACCATTGTTCGAACCGGCAGTAAAAATAATAATAGCGCTTTGGTCGTTTGGTGTAACACTCGTTATTGCAGGAGGGTCGGGGTATGTCGCAGGTGTAACGGATATTAGATTCGATTCGGGACCGTTTCCAATAATGTTAGTAGCACGTAATCGAACCTGATAAGTTTGACCATTTACTAGTCCACTAATTTCAAGTGGACTAGTGATTGATACGGGGGCACGTGTTATCCAGGTTGATGCATTATCAAGAGAATACTGGTAATTAAGGATAGTAAATCCATTTTCGGCTCCAGGAGTAAATACAACGGCAATTTTCTTGTCGCTGGGAGTAGCAGATGTAATTGTTGGAGGCCCGGGAACTGATTCGGGTCTAGTCGATACAGTAGACGACGCGACACTAGTACCAATAGCATTAATCGCCTTTACTGCAACTTGATATAGTTGACCATTTATAAGATTGGGAATTATTAAAGGACTTTCAGTTGATACTGGGTCTCTAGTTGTCCAATCTCCACTATCAATCTTGTATTGATAATTCGTAATCGCCGAACCATTATCTTCTCCTGGAGTAATTGAAATAGATAATGATTCATAACCGGGGTTTACTACGATTGTTGGTGCATCGGGCGACGACGGAAGCGTAACGGTTTGTGTTACTGAACCGCTTCCTACTCCAGCATCATTTACAGCATACAATATTATTTTGTATTCGGTACCATTGGTGAGTCCCGTAATTTCGAATGGACTTGTTGTTGATGCAGGACTTCGGTCAGACAATGTAACTCCATTATCTGTTGAATATTTATAATTTGTAAGGGGTAAATTATTCGTATTCCCAGCTGTAAATACAATCGTAACTTTCCCATTAGAAGCAGTTGCACTATTTATAATGGGTGCATCAGGTTTCTTGGCTATGGTAACCGATTTCGCAGTAGATTCAGAACTCCACCCCATCTGATTATATGATTTTAATTTAATTTGATATGTTTGGTCAAACGCTAGTCCTGTTAACGTGAGTGGACTTACATCGGAGGCCGGGCTACGTATCGTCCATGTGCTGCCGTTATCAATCGAATATTGGTAATTGGTTATGCTCCGACCATTATTTGAACCATCGGTGATTGTGATGATTGCAGAAAGGTTTCCCGAAACAACACTAATGCTTGGGGCATCCGGAAATGTAGCAGGAATTACTACAGTCGGAGAAGATGTGACGTCGTCGACTTGCCCTCCTCTGCGAGTTCGAATTATTACTGTATAAGCGGTTCCGTTAGTTAAACCGGTTATGATAAGAGGGGATGTTGTTTGTGCAGGACTCATCGAAACCCAATTTTCACCGTTATCAAGTGAATAATCATAATTTGTAGCAGGCGACCCCCATTCTGCTCCTGCGGTAAAAAATATAGACATTTGTTTATCGCCGGATGAAATACTCGTTACCGTCGGTGCAGTTGCTTCGCTCACGGGTTCTGCTGTAAATGCATTTGATGATGTTCCCGACCCACTTGAATTCACTGCTCTTATACGAACTTGATACGATTGACCGTTTGTTAACCCAATTATTTCAATGGGACTTGTTGTAGCGGACGGACTTCGTGCTGTCCATGTACTACCATCATCAGTCGAATACTCATAAGTGGTTATAGTAGTACCGAATGCATCACCTGCAGTAAATTCTACACTCGCGGACGCATTACCGGGAATAAGTCCTGTAATAAAAGGAGCTCCTGGAACAGGGAGGGGTATTAATTCTATTGCGGGCGATGAAGGAGTTCCGCCACCTACTGCATTAAGTCCTCTAACTGTTACTTGGTATGTTTGATTATTAGTAAGACCTGTAATTATTGGCCTTGGAACCAATTCCATAGTAAAACTCATAAATTGTGCCCATGTTGCATTATTGTCCAGAGAATATTGGTAATAGAGAATGGTTGAACCACCCGTCGAAGCACTATCATCATATGTAACAATCGCTTGTGTATTTCCCGGAAAAACTAGCACATTCGTAGGAGCTGATGGGGTTGTAACGGGTATAACTGATGATGAAGATGCACTCGGACCAGAACCATTTGCGTTTACGGCTCTTAACATTACAACATACGGGGTTCCGTTTGTTAATCCAGTTATTATTATAGGACTACTAACCGAAACGGGGTCTCTAGCTGTCCAACTTGAACCACTATTAATAGAATATTCATAATTTGTAATTGTTGAACCATTATTGTTTCCTGGGGTAAATGTAATATCTATCTGTTGATTTCCCGGAGTTGTTGTGTTTATGGTTGGACTACCCGGAACTGCTGCAGGAGTTACATTTTTTGCAGCGGAGACAGAACTCCAACCCATAGCGTTATATGCATATAATGTAATACTGTATGTTTGCCCGTTTGTTAGACTAGTAATAGTAAATGGAGTTGTAGTATTTCCTAACTCCACTGCGGTTGCACCCCCTACCGAATATTTATAATTAGTGATGTCTCGTCCATTGCTTGCACCTGCAGTGAAATGAATAATTGCTGAATTATTATCGCCCGTTGTATCATCGGTTATAGTCGGGGCACTCGGTGCGGTAGCAGGTATAACAGATGTAGCAGATGATGCAGCTCCATCACCCGCGCTATTCACCGCGAGAATTATAATTGCATGATTTGTCCCCAGAGATAAACCACTTGATATTGTGAATGGTGATGATGTGCTACCTACAGATACCAAACTTCCACTATCAATCTTGTATTTATAATCGGTAATTGCTGAACCATTTGCAGCACCTGGTGTAAATGCTACACTAACTGAACCATTTGAATTCGCAGTTATACTATCAATTGTAGGCGCAGATGGAACGGCAAGTGGTGTAACCGAAACTTCACTTGAATAACTACTAGAACCCAATGAAGCAGTAACAGCACGAAGTTTAATATCATACGACGTTCCATTTGATAAACCAGTGATTGTAAAAGGGGATATTGTTTGTCCTATAGCGGTAGCAGACCCACCATCAATAGAGTATTCGTAATTTGTAGCGGGTGCACCATTATCGGTTCCTGCAGTAAATGCGATTTGAGTCGATGCGTCAAGTGGAGTAGCACTTGTAATCGTAGGAGCTCCGGGAACAGTTGGAACAGTATTCACTTTTGCATAACCAATTCCATATGAAGTTCGGATAGCAGTTCCATTGTTGTTTAAGTTAACTGTGCTGTTAGCTCCACCACTACTAGTTTCAGATATTTGAAAAGTATTCGTATTTGCACTTTTCACATAATATGGAGTTCCGACACTAGGACCAGATGTATCCACAAAAGCAGAGAAGGAAATTCGGTCGTCGTTTACAAAACCGTGATTTGTAAATGTAAATAAATCAGTTGACCCGGTTGTGGTATAGGTGTCTGCATATCCCCCCATAATAGTTGCACCTCCCGCGACGATTGTACCATCAGCATTCATTGATACTGATGCACCGAATTTATCACCACCTGTATCACCATTGATATCTGCATGATATTGAGACCATGCAGAACCATTATATGTATAAATTTCCACATGACCTGAATCGGAATTATTTACACCAGGAACACCAATCGCAACAAATGTATTTCCATCAGTTCCATCCGCTTCGGGATTTAAAGCAACCGAATAACCCAAATTATCATTCAGAACACTTCCGTCGATTGCAGAACCGAGCAGGTCCCATGCGGGTCCTACCGAATTATATTTATATATATTGACTTGTCCAACACTTGAACCACTTGCATTTTTACTACTGATTGCGCCAATCGCAACAATATCTCCTGTATTATTCAACGACACTGAGTAACCAAACTGGACACCACTATTACGCGTAGCAGAACCAGAAGTCAAACCAATAACCGTAGTACTTCCTTCAGAAAGAGATAATTGAAATGAATCCGCGGTTTTATTGATTACATAATAACCTATATATGCTGAAATTTCAGTGGTAGTTGTAATAGTTGCAAATGCTATTTGATTTCCGTCAGAAAATCCGTGGGCTGTTCGTGTAAGAAAATTTGTGGAACCATCTATAGTATACGTTTCATCATCAACTGCATGTATAAGAGGCCCTTTTTGAATCCACGATGCAGTTGTAGATAAACCCGAATTTTCATAAATACCTACATACCCGCCATCTGGGTTTGCTACATTCATACCTATCTCACTTCCTTGAGTCCCGCCGATTGCGACAGTACTACCACTTCCATTTAACGATATAGAAGAACCAAACTCGGAATTATTATGTCCAACAATAGACCTACCCATTTTAGTCCAAGTAGAACCTACTAATTTATATAAAGTCGCCGCACCCGCAGGTGCATTGGTCCTAGGTGAACCAACCGCGATAATATCTCCTGTATTATTTAATGCAATAGACACCCCAGTATGAAATGAAAAATTTTTAATAACTGCGGCATTATCATCACTACCTGCAAATGTAATAGCACTTCCACCATAAGTGCTCGATAATTGAAATGTGTTCGCATCTACGTAGACAACGTAATATATTGTATAATCATTTAGATTAGTGATGTTGCTTATACCACTATCAAATTTAATAGCATCGTTGTTGTTGTATCCATGAGAGGTATAGTTTACAGTGCTTTCCGACTTATCAAGAACAACCGTTTCCGCGGTATCTACGGGGTCAATATTATTACCGAGTAGGTCCCATGTAGTTGTCCCTACATTGTATTCAAACACCCTTACACGACCGAGTCCGTTCCCATTGACCGCACCTCTAGCACCCGATGCTACACGTGTTCCTGCAGCATTTAAAGCCACCGATTGTCCAAATTTATCGCGATAGTTTTCGCCAACAATTGTGGAACCAAGTTGTCCCCATGTTCCAGCGGTATTTTTCCATATTTGGACGCTACCCTTGTTACTTTGATTATCACTATCAACCGTAACAGTAGTTGTAGCACTACCATCTCCAAGTATTGGTATTATAGAAAGTGCAGATGGTGCAGAGCTAGATAATTGAAAAGTGTTTGTAGTAGGATTAATAACATAATAAACTGTCCCGTTTGTTATCGTGTAACTTAATCCACTTGATACATTCGAAAATGCAATCTCGTCACCATATATATATCCGTGACCATTTTTAGTAACTAAATTGGTATCTGCCGTGAATGTCCACCCCCCATCTGCAGTTCCATCAGGACCAAACGTCATAATAGTCGGACCTTGAGTCAAAGATAGTTGAAATGTGTTTGTAGTTACGTTGACTACGTAATATTTTTCACCATCACCAAGCCCAATACCCCCCGTAATACCTGCAAAACTAATTTCATCATTATATGAATAATTATGACCGGCTATAGTAACTAAATTGGTAGCTGCTGTAAACGCAATTGACCCGTCGTCATACCAAGTTGCACCGATTGCGACAATAGTTCCGTCGTCACTTAATGAAATCGAATTTCCAAATAAATCATCCGGGTAATCTCCATTAATATTAGAACCAATTTGAGGCCATATTACAGACATAGTATATAATATATTGAGGTTTATTTGTCTAAATACTTACATCAAACAATCAATAAAATTGATTCTAAATCGTTCGAATATCTAATAGCAACCATATATACGGATATACTAACATGTATCAATTTAAACCACGTAACACAGCCACTCGTTCTGCAAAGGGCAAAACAAACATAATCATCAAGAATGACGACGATTCAGACGATGATATGGAGTGCAGTTCAGATGGCGAAAATAGAAAAATAACAAAGGAACATAATCATATTTACTTTCATGCAGAAGTAGACAGAGGAGCAATCTTTGAAATGATAACTCTTATTCGAAAAGCAGAAATTGAAAATATTGTTTTCGCTCATAATATGTGTTGCGACCCAATTCCAATCTATCTACATATTTCCTCGTTTGGAGGTTCAGTGTTTGATGCACTAACTGCGATTGATGTTATTATTGGGTGTAAGGTGCCGATTCACACAATAATTGAAGGCGCAACTGCATCAGCCGGAACATTGATAAGTGTAGTGGGTGCTAAGCGCTATATCCGCCCAAATGCACACATGTTAATTCATCAATTATCCGCAGGGTCGTGGGGTAAAATGAGTGAACTAGAAGATGAGCATGAGAATAATACATTGCTAATGAAGAAAATCTTAGAGATATACAAGAAACATGCAGACATTCCGAAAAAGCAATTAAGTGAAGTATTGAAACACGATTTGTGGTGGGAATCAGACAAGTGTTTGAAGTATGGCTTGGTTGACGAATTATGGGAACGCACATAAAAAACAAAAATAAACCAAAATAAACAGCATATTTTTTATTGATATTTAACAAATATACAAAATGTAATTGCGACATATCAGATGCGAGCCCGATTAATGAGTTCGTTTCGTCATTCCGGCAATTGTGTAATATAAACAGGACGATTAAGTTCGCCCCGATGACTTACCAAAGTTTCCATTGGAAGGAATCTGTTGGCTTTTGGTTCCTGTGCGTCAGGGTTTGATACGTTTTTTTGCCCCGTATTCGACCTGTTCCCGATGTCCCGGAACAGATTCAATCTGTTCCGGTCGGTTAAAATTTTGCGATGCGGCAAAATCGTTCTTAGTAGCACGCCGCAACACAGGTGGTGTGTATGAGTTACATGCGTCAGTAATCATTGCAAGGAGTGTAGGATCAGATATTTCCATGGTAAGAATATGTAGTTGTAATTGAGAGGATAAGATAGAAACATTCAATTTTATCTATGATGTAAATACTTACATGCAGAACATATCTACATTGGGAACCTCAGTATCGCCCTATTCTTCACCACTTATACATTCCAATTCACAACCAGTATCGATTCCATAAATCGTATCGTCCATTGACCAACCATTTTGTTCTAATATATCGGTATTCGTGTCGTCACAATCACTTGTGTAAGATTCTTCGTCGTCCGGGTCTAAATAAAGGAGTCGATGTATTTCTTTCAACTCTTCCGGTGTAAAACTCTCTTTATTACAAATTTCCTCGCAGCAATCACACCCATCATCTAAGCTTTCGACCGAAACCCCCGCATAATCATTTATTATAATACTCTTTTTTTTCAATATTTCCTCTTTTTCCTTGTCTGTTAATTCGATTTCAAATGTGCCCCAATAGAAGTAGTTTGTTACTTCAAAACGGACATGTTTCCCATTAGACAACACATTGTTCCATTGTTCGGTTTGATACGTGGACTTTTTATAGTCAGCCGTTAGATGATACACTTTGCTTTTGTATTCACTCATTTTGAATAGTTAAATTGAAACAAACCATTTAAATTGTTTCAATTTTGTAACTAATTAAAAGATACAATAATTTTCACATTTTCCTTTTTAATGCATTTGCATGCAGATATAGATAATTCTTCGCGTTTTTTGCGTGTTTTGCCGTGGTCGTTAATAAGAGTAAGTTCAACTGATTCGTTACTGTCTGCTGTACCATTCTTTTTCTTTGAAATGCTGTTACGTTCATTCATATCCTTTTCAATTTCGTTATAATTTGTCGTAATATAGTCGATAATTTCGTGTTCAATCGCCCATTTAAAAAAGTTGAGTTGACCGATAGTGGTTTCCATATAATTGTCGTCGTCGTATGGAATAGTAATACGTTCCCATCGACAAAATGGGTCAAATCGCCGCTTAGAATAAGCCTTCAACTTTAATTTATAATCGTTATACACTTTGAACCGTGAACTGCTATTATGTGTTGTAGACAATTCATAAACAGTATAATATTTTTTCGCATAATTTGTGACGAACCAATCGACAATACGTAATGATATATTTGATTCACCATTAATAATATTCATCATTTGATGAAGACGAGTTTTATCTGTGTAAAATTCCATAAGACAATTCATCAACAGGTCATTTTGAGTATGTGGAAGTTTGGTTTGATGTGTTTTCATGGACATGTTTAAAGGTCTATACAAAAGAGTAGGTCAATAACGTTTATATTTGTTTTTGGTAAAATATGTAAGTAATATATATATGTCTATCACATTCGACGAATTTGAAAAAGCAACCCAATTAATTACCCCGTTTGTGAATACTACAACCTTGGAACATTACAAAGAAAATGTTTATTTGAAGCGAGAATCCGAACAGATTACCGGTTCATTTAAATGGCGAGGAGTATTGTTTTCTGTAATGAATGCATTTAAAGAATTACGAAATATTGAAATAGATGAAAATAAACCCTATTATATGGTGACTCAATCAACGGGAAATCATGGAATCGCAGTTATAAAATCAGTTTTTTTAATGAAAACTCATTATGAGACATTATATCCGGAACAAAGGGCGAAATGGACTATGGTATATCCATGTATATTTGGAAACCGGTTTATTAAAACATAAAAATACAATAAAATGTTGACTTATATGATTGAATATGGTGAAAATGGAAACAGCGTCTTGGACTGTGTCTCTAAAAATTATGCTGAAGCGTTGAAAAAAAGAGAGGATTTCCTTTTACACAATGCTGGTATATATTTATCGCATGGTGGAAAAGATATTATGACTGGCTATGGTTCACTTGCAAAAGAGATTATTGAACAAGTTCCTCCAGGAAAAACGGTCACAATGGTTACCGCGATAGGAGCAGGTGGACCCATCGGTATAGGAGCCTATTTTGATTATTTTCCCAATTATCGATTTATAGTATCCCAGTCTTCTGACTTCGATGCATTCGTTCGGTCATTGGATACTGGAAAAATAGAATCAAATGACTGTGATAAAGAACCCGGGTTGTCTGATGGAATCGCAGTTGATACACCCGAACAATATGCTCTTGAAACTGCATTAAAAATAGGAATCGAGGGGGTAACTGTAGAAACAAGTGAAATCGAAAAAATACATGTGGATACAGGATTAGGTGGGTCTAGTTGTATTGCACTTGCATCGCTCGATAAGATTTGCGCAACATCCGATATTATAGTGATTTTAGATTGTGAAGGGAACAAATAATTTATAGATTACAAAGTCCCGAGTCATAACTAGGTCGTCTTCGTATTGTGTGCATTGTATTAGACGGTATAATATTTTCTACATTTTCCGTATCTACAATTTGAACTATATTTACAGGACTTCTTCGGTCATATTCACTTGAAGTCCATGTTGATAATTCTGTTGTAAGTGGTTCACTCCACGTTATTTTTTTTGATTTTTGATTATTATGTATGTATAAACAAGTTTCTAATATTGAAGAAACTAAATCCATTGTAATAGTTTGTAATTATTGTATACGTCTAAAAAAGAATATACATGTAAATTCAATTTTACCTATAACATGTAAAATTGGATAATATTATATAATTACTCGAATTTAATCATGAGAATTAGTATGATTTGATATTTCATGAAGTTGGTTAGCGATATTCCATATAGCCATTTTTGCAATTATATTATCTGGATGAAGAGTTTCTACCATCATGTTATTTACAGTCATATTAGCATAAGATTCGAGTAGCACATTATATAAAATACTTTTTGTATTTTCTACTTTACAAACATTAGTTTCAAGTTCTTCTAATCTATTCGCATTAATCTTACCTTCTTTATAATATAACATATGGTCTTTACTCATGGTTGTATCTTGTGATGGAACATTTTCTCCTAATGCAGATTTTTTAATACAAATTAAATAGGGAGATTTATTTATCGTTTTAGTAACCGCAACTATTCGTTGATTATGAACAGTATGTTTATTTATGTCTATTTGGTCAATTTGTATGTAACCTTGGTCGGTTAATACAAGTGCATCGCTTGTAAAACAGATTTCACTGATTAAAGTTACATAACCATCTGTTTCTCCACCGTTATCGTCATTCGCTGTATAAGTAATTATATCTGTTCCAAAAAAGTTAAGATTGGGT
>Ga0255758_10002803_pt1 | contig 15775 bp, 11 predicted proteins | sample 011ome_24_FD_179958 | JGI IMG/M metagenome (GOLD analysis project Ga0255758, IMG submission 179958) | Coastal salt marsh microbial communities from the Groves Creek Marsh, Skidaway Island, Georgia - 011513CT metaG (version 2) | ecosystem: Environmental > Aquatic > Marine > Intertidal zone >...
GTTTCATTCCGCGGGACAGGGTTTTACACTTCACTTTGGCCTTATCGGTTAAGTCAGTCAAAGCCAGGCATTCTTTTACTTTATTCTTTCTTGCCTCTGTGGATAGCCCGTAGGCATGGGCAAAAAGGTCGCAGAATTCATATACCAGTAAGTCGTCATAAACCGGAGGGAAGTCTGGCATATAGCCGAGTTTTTTGCGGGCTTTTTCGGGTTGGTGGAGGACGGAGATATGATCAATGGATATCTCCCCATAGGTGGGCTCCAATAAGGTGGCAATGGCTTTGATAGTGGTGGTTTTCCCTGCGCCATTTGGCCCGATGAGTCCGAACACCGAACCAGACTCTACCGAAAAGGATAGAGAATCTACGGCAACATGCTCACCATAGTGAATTTTCAGATCTTTAACAGAAATCATAATAGAAAGGGTACTTCTGGGCTTTTGAGTATTCCCTACTATTTAGCATGAGAGGTCAACTTTTCCTTGCTTTACCAAGGAGATCGTAAAGATTACATAATCTTGCTTATCATTACTATGAAATCACCAAAATTTATTCTTTCTTTTGTGTTCACCTCTTTTTTCTCCCTCTACGGTGAGAAATCACTTTTTGATGGAAAAACCCTCGCCGGTTGGGACGGAAACCCCTTACATTGGGCGGTTGAAGATGGAGCCATTGTTGGAAGAAACACCAAGGAGAACCCGACGAAAGGAAATACCTTCCTTGTTTGGAAGGGAGGAGTGCTTAAGGATTTTGTGCTCACACTTGACTATAAAATCGAATCTGGAAATAGCGGGATTCAATATCGGAGCTTTGTCAAGCCAGGCAATCATGATGGCTGGAGAATCGGGGGCTACCAGGCAGATCTTGAATTTGGTGACCGGTTTTCAGGTATTTGTTACGGAGAGGCTTTTCGGGGAATTTTATCGATGAGGGGGGATAAAACCACCCTCACGGTTGATGCTCAGGGAAAGTTGCAAAAGAAGGTGGAGAAATTTGGTGAATCGGCAGAAATTGGGAAAGCGGTCAAAAAAGGGCAGTGGAACAAATATAAGATTACGGCCAAGGGGTATGAATTTGCTCATTTTATCAATGGCGTAAAAACTATGGAGCTCATTGATAATGATGAAAAAGCCCGGCGTGCGGAGGGACTTCTCGCCTTTCAAATCCATCAGGGCCCACCGATGAAAGTGTTTTTTAAGAACATTGTGCTGAAATAAAGCCGCCACAAGATTGGTTTGCCTGACTACCCAGTGGTGACTGCTTTGCTCCTTTTTTACTTTCGGTCCCCAAGTTTGACCCCTTGGTGGTGGAAAAGGCTTAATCTGGTTTCATGAAAAAAATTGTCATTGCTGGAGGTTCCGGTTTTTTGGGCCAATCTTTGGCCAAATCTCTGGACGTTCAAGGTTATGAGGTGGTTCTTTTGGGGAGGCCTAAAAGAAACAGTTCTGGTCTTACCGGGAGGCTCGTGCCCTGGGATGCCACAAATCTTGGGGAATGGAAAAAGGAATTAGAAAACACGCAGGCCCTTTTTAACCTTGCCGGGCGATCCATAGATTGTCGGCACTCCACCCGTAACCGTGAGCTAATTCTAAGCTCGCGGATTCATGCAACCCGGGTGCTTGGCGAAGCCGTTGCATCTTGTCACACTCCGCCAAAAGTATGGCTGAATGCCAGTACCGCTTCGATCTACCCGGATATTCGGGGGGATGTGCCAGCGCACCATGAGGACAGCCCAGGAGATGCACCCGGTTTTTTGGAAGATGTAGGCCGGGCCTGGGAAAGAGAATTTTTTCAGCATAAGAGGCAGGGGGTGCGGCAGGTCGCCATGCGTATCAGTATTATTCTGGGGCAGGAGGGTGGGGCTTTCCCGGTTATTGAAAAATTTACCCGACTGGGACTTGGAGGTACCCAGGGACCGGGCACTCAATGGATGAGTTGGCTACACCTTGATGACTGGGTGGGGGTGGCGAGGTTTTTATTGGAATCGCGAGATATAGATGGACCCGTAAACCTTGCGAGTCCAGAACCGGTGACCAATCAGGTTTTCATGAGGGAGATGAGGAAGTGTTTTGCCCCTTGGGGAATTGGCTTACCCGCCCCAACCCTTGGCATCCGCATAGGTGCATTTTTCTTAGGCACCTCCCCGGAGCTCGTCCTGAAAAGTATCAAGGTAAGTGCAAGTAAAATTAACAAGTCCGGGTACAGCTTTATTTTTACCCAAATCAGGCACGCCTTACAATCGTTTGCCTCTCAGAAATGAGCAAACAAGTAAGACCTCTTTTGAGGAATATGAGGAAGCTCTCCTTTATCCTTGAGTTTTCTTCTGTTTATTATTGAACGGAAAGCTAATTTAAGTAATCAGAGAAGCAGTGGTTTGGCTTTCATACATTCGACTGTTTACTCTTTGTGTTTTACTGGGAATTTTTCAGTTATTGGGCCCGTTTTCTGTTTTTGCTGAGGCGATTCAAAGGGATATAATTGTGTATGGTGGAACTTCGGCGGGTGTAACCGCAGCCATACAAGCGAAGAAAATGGGAAAGTCGGTTATTCTGGTATCTCCCGATGTTCACTTGGGAGGGCTTTTAAGTAGTGGGCTTGGGTGGATGGATAGCGGAAAAAAGGAGGCAGTCGGGGGACTGGCACGAGAGTTTTACCATCGAGTGTGGAGGCATTATCAGAGCGTTGATTCCTGGCGATGGCAAAAAAAAGAAGAATTTGGCAATCGTGGTCAGGGTGTGCCGGCCATAGACGGAGAGAAGAGAACGATGTGGGTTTTTGAGCCACAGGTTGCGGAAAATATTTTTGAATCATGGATCCAAGAGTTTGGGCTGGAAGTTGCTCGTAATGAATGGCTTGACCGTGAAAAAGGCGTGTTGGTGAGGAACGGGGCTATCCAATCCATTACCACCCTGTCTGGCAACCAATACGAAGGAAAAATATTTTTAGACTGTACTTATGAGGGCGACTTGATGGCGGCAGCAGGGGTGTCCTATTTTGTTGGCCGGGAGTCCAACGATGTCTACGGAGAAAAGATAAATGGGGTCCAAGCAAAGTTAGCCAAACAACATCAATTTAATCCTAAAATTGACCCCTTTGTCATTGAGGGTAAACCATCAAGCGGTTTACTTGCCAGGATTAGTGATATACCTCCGGGGAAGGATGGAAGCGGGGATGAAAAAATGCAGGCTTATAATTTCAGGCTCTGCCTTACCCAGCATGAGAAAAATAAAGTCCCTTTCTTAAAGCCTGAGAAGTACGACCCCCAAGAGTATGAACTTTTACTCCGCACCTTGATTCAAGGGTCTAGTCATATGTTTGGGAAGTTTGACCCGATTCCAAATGCCAAGACAGACACCAATAGTTTTGGCCCTTTCAGTACCGATAACATCGGCATGAATTATCGATACCCAGAAGCATCTTATGAAGAAAGATCATTGATAATAGAGGAACATAAAACTTATCAAAAAGGTTTTTTCTACTTTTTAGGCAATGATCCTCGGGTGCCGCTTGAAGTTCGTGAGCAAATGACGAAATGGGGGTTGGCGAAAGATGAATTTGAGGACAATGAGCATTGGCCCCATCAAATTTATGTACGGGAAGCACGCCGCATGGTCAGTGAATTTGTGATGACTGAGTTGCATGTGCGCGGAAAGGTTGAAACTCCACAACCGATTGGAATGGGGTCTCATAATCCGGAGTCTTCTCATGTGCAAAGGTATGTTAAAACAGACAGGAGTGGGAAGAGCTATGTTGTAAATGAGGGAGGCGTGCAGGTAGATTCTAATGCACCTTATCCAATCTCTTATCAGTGCATTGTCCCCAGGAAAGAAGAATGCGGAAATTTACTTGTTCCTGTTTGTGTATCCTCCTCTCATGTCGCTTATGCTTCCCTGCGTAAGGAGTCAGTCTTAATGATTCTTGCTCAATCAGCGGGTGCGGCTGCCTGTATTGCCATCGATGAAGGCATTAATGTACAGCAAGTTTCATATGAAAAATTAAAGCTGCAACTTTTAGAGGATGGACAGGTTTTAGAGTTACAAGAAAATAATTTGGTTGCGACTGGGCTTGGCATTAATCCAGATGATTTGCAGGGTTTAGTGGTCGATGGCAGGGAGGTAAAATTAAAGGGAGAATGGACCCAAAGTGCATCGCTAAGACCTTTTGTAGGGAATGGGTACTTCCATGATGGAAATGGCGGTAAAGGCATGAAGTCCGCGGAATTCCCTTTTTCTCCATTCAAAGATGGTATTTATGAAGTGCGAATATCCTATATCCCATCAGGCAACCGGGCTGGGGCAGTGAAGTATTCAGTAAGCAGCGAGCAAGGAGTGGAAGAAAGAGTTGTGGATCAGAGAAAAGTCGTGGGTCTTGGTAAAATTTGGCATTCCTTGGGGTCTTTCACATTTAAGGCTGGTAAGTCATACGCTGTTTCTTTGCAAAATGAAGGCACTCAGGGCTATGTGGTGGTGGATGCATTGCAGTTGTTGCGACTGGATTAAAATAACCTGTAACTTTTTGGGATGATGGTCGTTCTGTTTTGTTGTAAATGCAATACACCGCCACAAATGTTTTGTCTTTCCCGGTGAAGGCTGAAGGCCCTAAAAAGGGGAAGCATTTGGTTCTGCTTGAAGAGTCCGAAGAGGCAGAATGGTTGTATGCCCTGGCTAATGGAGAAATTCATACCATGGACTTTCTTGTTGAGAAATGGCAGGACTCTTTGTATCGCTTTTTTTATCGATCATTGGGTAATCATGCAGATGCCCAGGACCTTACCCAAAAAACTTTTATCCGCACCTTCAAGGCTGCAAGTCGTTACAGGCCAACCGCCAAGTTTTCATCCTGGTTATTCACGATCGCCCGTAATTTATTAATTGATGAAATTAAGAGAAAACAAAAGAGTCAAACCTTAGAGTTTCAAGAGGAAATAAATTGCATGAACCTGGAGAGCTCAGTCGAGCACTCTTCGATTGATGAATGGAAAGAAATTCTACAGCTTGTCCTTAGTGAAATGCCAGAAAGCCAAAGATCTGCTCTTCTTTTGAGGGTGCAAAAAGAATGGAGTTACCTAGAAATTGCCAATCTCATGGGAGTGAGTGAATCCGTAGTCAAAACCTGGATTCACCGTGCTCGTCAGAAATTAAAAACAAAATTAGAAGTGCTTAAAAAGAAGGGAGAAATATGAGAGATTCGTTGGACGAAAAGCTTGATGAGTTTTTGAAGGCTGACGATATTCAGGCCAAAGGCTCTTTGACAGCAAGCGTCTTAAATGAAGCCAGGAAACAATCAAGGGTAAATACCAAAACTAAATATTACTTATGGCCCACAACTCTGGCCGCTGCCGCCTGCCTTTTGTTTTTACTTTTTAATGAACAACCCATTCAACCGCTTTCGCCATCCGAATCTGTGGTCCTTTCTTCTACCCTTAATCTCGATCATGAGGAAAAGGTATTGCTCGAGGATATTATGTTTTTCAGTCATGACTTTGGGGAGCCTATCTTTCTCCTCGATGATCAAACGTTGGACCTATTCGCTATGCTTCAATCAATACCAGAATAATCTATGCAACCTTTCTTCCTTATCATCCTGCTTTCTTTCTTGGTTAGTCCTTTGCCGGCCAACCAAGCTTCCATGCCAGAACCCCAAAGTGATTCTTCCAATTCGGATTTGAAAGGGTTTAATCAAATGGAAATTGATATATTGCAAAGGCTTTTGAAAGCGAAGCCAGAAAAATTACGGGTCTTGAGAAAAACCATCGAGAGGGTGGAGCTCATGACTGTAGATGAAAGAAAAGCCATGAGTGAACGACTGCATGCCTTCCGGAATTCTACGACTGAAGAGAAAAAAATGCTTATGATGCGGCTTAAAAATCGCTCCAAAGCCTTCAGCCAGCTTTTAAAAAAGTTACCCCCGGAAGAAAGAAGAAAAGAAATGGAATACTTTCGTTCACTCAACGAAACCCAGCGTGGGGACTACCTAATGAAGGCCAAAGCAAAGCAGGCTTTTTCTAAAGAGTAACATTTTTTTACCCGGTAAGTGTAGAAATTGTAAAATTTTGTATTTATCTTGATTTAGTCGAGCTGGAGAGATTGGGTGGAGCTTTTCGTCTATGAAACCTAGCTCTACGAAATCTTTTCGTTATAACCGCCGTTCTTTTTTAGGAGCGGCTTCCACTGTTTTTTCTTTTAATTTTATCCCTTCCCATGTTTTTGGGGCCAATCAAAGGCTGCAGATCGCGGGCATTGGTGTTGGCGGAAAAGGTCGCGGTGATTTTGATGGTCTGGCCAGGCATGGGGAAGTGGTGGCTGCCTGTGATATTGATTCAAGGAGGCTGGAGCTTGCAGTTCGTAAACATCCGCAGGCTGATAAATTTTCAGATTACCGGGAAATGTTGAGCGAATTAGGCAGTAAGATTGATGCCATTACTGTGTGTACCGCCGACCACACTCACGCACCAGCTACGATGATGGCAATGGAGCAGGGCATTCATGTGTATGTTCAAAAACCACTGACACACACCGTGTGGGAAGCTCGGCAGCTGGCAGTCATGGCCCGAAAGAAAAAGATTTGTACCCAAATGGGAAATCAAGGGACAGCTTCTGACGGGATAAGAGAGGGAGCGGAGTACTTGCAGGCAGGAGGTATCGGTTCGGTTCAGGAGATCCATGCCTGGACCAACCGCCCGGTTTGGCCACAGGCACCTCAGGTAACCAAGCGACCTTCTGAAAAAATGGTGCCACCTTCGTATCTTGATTGGAATTCATTTGTCGGGCCTGCTCCCGAGCGTCCTTATCATTCCTGTTACACACCTTTTAAATGGCGGGGGTGGCGTGATTATGGCACGGGAGCCCTTGGGGATATGGCTTGCCATACCACAAACCTGGCTTTCATGGGATGTGGGCTTACGCAACCGACTATGGTGAAGTCTGTAAATACCGGGCCTACCAACGAGGAAACTTTTCCCTCTTGGGCCACGGTGCATATGGATTTCCCCAAGACCGAGAGCCGTGGTTCGATTAAGTTTTGTTGGTACGAGGGGAAAGTTGGTAATAACGGACAGGACAACCAAGGGAAAAAGAATTTGCCTCCGCTTGATTTTTTCTATGGCCAAAAACCTAAAAGTAGTGGTCTTCTTCTTCTCGGTACTGATGGGGTCATGTATTCTCCAAATGATTATGGTGCAGACTGGCTTGTTTATAAAAAAGGGAAGTGGTACACCAAAAATGAAGTTGAAAAGCCAAGGCCATCTCTTCCACGGAATGGTCGAGGAGATGACGGGATGAAGGAGGAACTAGTACAGGCAATCCGCCAAAATAATCCCAAGCTTGCTATGTCTAATTTTGATTATTCGGGTAATATGACTGAAGCCATTTTGCTGGGAAATGTTGCCATGCTTGCCGGAGGTAAGTTTTCATGGGACGCCAAAAAGTTAACCACCAACCGGGCCGAGGCAAATAAGCTTATTTCTAAGGTTTACCGAAAAGGGTGGGAGTTTGCCCCAGCCTAGTCATTCGAAGTTTTTTTCTGCCCTTGAACCAAGAATAAAGATTTAGAAATTATACGCCTGGATTGCTTTGGCATTGTATCTTCTGCTTAAAATTGTAGCTTCTATCAGTTTTTATGAAATTTCCTTATTTCGGTATCAATGCATTCTGTAAAAATTCTTATTCCGGCAATCCGGCAGGGGTATGCATTTTGGAAGAGTGGCTCTCCACTGATGAATTGCAGAAAATGGCTTCGCAGGTTAATATGCCTGAAACGGCTTTTGTTTTTCCTTCTAAGAGTGGCGTATGGTCCATTCGTTGGTTTTCACCTCAGGTTGAAATAGAAATTTGTGGACACGCCACCATGGCGGCGGCTCATGTTCTCTATGAAGAAGGCTTGATGCCCGAGCATTCTTCTATCTCATTTTCAAGTTTAGCTGGGGAACTGCAGGTACAACAAAATGACAACAAAAGCATATCTCTGAGTATGCCAAGTATCCCATTTAGAAAATCATCCATTTCTCCCTTATTGGTCGAAGGTCTCGGTTCTTACCCTGATGAAGTCTACATTGGCACTGATTGCCTCTGTGTTTTTTCGGATGAGGAGACAATCCAGGCATTAACCCCTGACTTTAAGCTATTGGCAGGGCTGAGCTCTTGCCGTGGTATTTGTGTAACCGCAAAAACATCAAGAATTGGGTATCATTTTATCTCCCGTTTCTTTGCACCGGGCATTGGTATTGACGAGGATCATGTTACCGGTTCAGCTCATTGTATGCTGGCACCATATTGGGGGAAAAAGCTTGGAAAGGATCGCCTCGTAGGGTGGCAAGATTCCCCGAGAGGGGGAGAGGTTCGCTGTTTGCTGAAAGATGACCGGGTGATTCTCACCGGACAATCCGAAGTTTTTGTACGAGGGAAGATGTTATTTTAAGATTTTACACCCTTTTTACCACAACCATTCAAAATAAACTTTTGGTCTTTCTGGAAAATCTTTGGGTTTTTACAGGTTTACCGCTTGTAAGTACAACGAGTTGTCGCATGAATGAATGACAATGTCACCTATCGCTGATAATAATATTTTACATCTTGCTTTAGGTCCTCTCATAGGATGAGAAATCAGGCTGCCATAATAAGCTTTTGTTTTACACTCGGACTCCTGATGTTATCACCCCTCGGGTGCTCTCGGAAACTGGATCCTAAAACTGCGGATTTAGAGGTCCAAAAGTTATTGCAGGATGTTCCCGGGTTTAGTTGGGAGCCTCATGAAAATTCCAGACTACGGAAGCTTTCCAAGGATGAATTTCCCATGATTCCTGCAGATGACCCTGATTCACGGAGGGTAACGGAGCGAATACAGCGTTCAGATGCATATAAAGAAGGGAACCGATCCAATCCACTGGAGCCTTCGGAGTGGCGAGCCTTTCTACCCCATAATCAAAAAGGGGAGATTGCCTTGGATTTGGAAAATTCGATGTCCCTTGCAGTCAGGCATTCCAGAGAATTACAGAGCCAAAAGGAAGCACTTTACCTAACTGCTTTGGATGTGACCTATGAGCGGTTCCGCCTTGGCCCGCGTCCATTTGCCGGAATTTCTGGGAAGAGTTCTAAGAAAGGAAAAGAAGAATTTTCGGACTTTCAATCAAGGCTTACTATGGGAGCACAGGGCGTTGCAGGAAGGGGTTCCAATTGGGTGCTTTCATTGGCTAACCGATTGAGTGTCGGATTGAGTGGGGGCGATGTCGAAGTGGGGGGCTCCATGGCCAGTCTAACCCTAACCCAGCCCTTGCTTCGTGGAGCCAGTCGAAGGATTTATTTGGAAAGTTTGACACAGCAGGAAAGGCGATTGCTTTACAACGCTCGTAATCTTGAGCAATTTAGGCAGGGTTTTTATTTAGATGTTGTTCTCGGGGTGAATCCTTCGAGAGGCGTGGGTGCTACATCCTCTATTTCTACGGTCTCACCTCCGACTGTTGGAGTTTCTGGTTTTTTAGGTCTCGTGCTGGATTTGCAGAGGATACGAAACCAGGAGGCCAATGTTGCCAAGCTTCGCGAGAGTTTGGAGCAATTAGAGGCCGCTTTTGAGGCCGGCAGAATTGGGAGCAGGTTGCAGGTCGATCAAGCGAGGCAAGCTTTGTTCAGCGGACAGAGTCGTTTGCTTGCATCCCGTTCTTCTTTTGAAAACCGATTGGATGGGTATAAGCTGTTTTTGGGGCTTCCTGCTGATCTTCCTATGGTGGTTACTGACAATTATGTGGAAAGCTTCAGGCTGAATGATCCCGAATCATCTAAGTTCCAGGACGAACTGAATCAGATACTAAGCAAAGTCCGTGATTTCCAAAAAGCAGATTCTCTGCAAGATCTTAAGAAGCAGGTTGCCCATGCCCTCAAATTTGAACAAAAAGCCCAGAGTATACTTGCCAGCGTAGCCAAAGATATTGCAATCTTTGAAAAAGTAATACCGCTGAGAAAAAAAGGCTTTGACCAATTGAGGGCAAGGCCTGACTTACAGGAATTGGGTATGAGTGTGGATACTTTTAATCATGATGATCTGCCGGTGCTGCTACAGGATTTGAGGATAGCCAAAGAAAAGATAAGCAAAAATCTTCTGGATCTCTTTTCAGAACTCAGGTTGTGGCAAAAAGCGGCCGGACAGAATACCTTAAAACTTAATCGAAGTCAGGTGGTGGCCTTGTTGAGTGATTTGAGTGATTTGTTTCTTGAGCTTTCCCTGACCCGAGCCTCTGCCAGACTTGAATCAATCGTTTTGGATCACATAAAGATTTCACCTGATGAAGCTTATGGAATTGCCTCAAACCATCGCTTGGACTGGAAAAATGCGCGTGCCAAACTGGTGGATAGCTGGAGGGATGTGGATATAGCAAGAGATGATTTGAGGACGGATTTAGATTTAGTACTGTCCGGCGACCTCGGTTCTGACTCCATGGGAGCAGGTCAATTCAGATCGGATGAAAGCCGGGTAAGTGTGGGAATTGAGATAGATACTCCCTTGGCTAAAATAAAGGAAAGAAATAAGTACAAGGCCTCCCTTGTAAGGTATGAACAGACACGCAGAGATTTTCTTGCTTACCAAGATAGTATTCTTCGTAGCTTTCGTGAGCATCAACGTTTGTCCAACCTGTTTCAGCTTAACTTTGAATTGAGCCGGGCAGCGGTGAGAGGGGCAATTGCCCAGGTCGATCTAGCCAGAATGAGGCTGGGTGAACCTCCAAAACCAGGAAGAAACTCGCAGTTTGGGGCCACCACCGCTCGCGACTTAGTAAATGCCCTCAATGATTTATTAGATGCCAGTAATAGATTTGTGGAAGTATGGATTGGGTACGAGGCAATGCGGATGCGACTTGCCTATGATCTTGGAACCATGGAATTAACTGAGAATGGGCTTTGGGCGAAATCTTCACATGTTGATTAGTTCTAAACCAAAGATGGGTAGCTTCCTAAAGTCCTAACTTGCTCGAATTTGGCTATGTTGTAGGGTGGTGGTCATGAATTCAAAGAGTACTCATAAAAAAGCCTTCATTTCATTGAAGGCATTGATGGGTGTGGCCGGTGCCGGTGCTTTATCATTGGCTTGGTGGTTTTACGGAGGGGAAAATATTTCAAGTCAGGCGATTCGACCGCTTTTTGCGGAAGCTGAAATAAGTGATTTTTCTTTGGAAATCATTGAGCCAGGCGAGATTGAAAGTGCTGAAAATATAGAGATTAATTGTGAGGTGAGGAGCCGAAGCTCTGGGGGCGTAAGTATACTTGAAATTGTGCCTGAGGGCACTCTTGTGAAAAAAGGTGATTTTTTGGTTCGTTTGGATGATGCCGCCCTGCAGAAAGATTTACTTCAGCAAAGAATCTCTGTTCATCAATCCAAAGCGGCGTTAGTGAAAGCCACGGCAGATGTAGAGGGGGCAAGGCTGGCTTTAGAGGAATATTTATCTGGATCTTTTCGCGAGAGTGAAGAGCAGCTTGAAAGTGCTGAATTTGTCGCGAAGGAAAATATGAGACGGGCGGAAGAGTACTTAGTTTACAGTCAAAAACTCTCGGCCAAGGGTTATGTTTCCAGCGTGCAGTTAGACGCTGATCAATTTGCGGTGGAAAAAGCGAAGAAAGAACTCGACTTAGCCCAGACCAAGCTTGAGGTTCTCCGGGTCCACACTCGAAAGGCGAAAGTCACTGACCTTAATGCATCCATTAAAACCTCAGAAGCCCGTCTTCAGTCTGCTGAAAATTCTTTCCAGTTAGAAAAAACAAGGGAAAAAGAAATCGAAGAACAGATTAAAAACTGTACCATTTACTCTCCTTCGGATGGTGAGGTGACCTATGCAAATAAAACAAGCGGCGGATCCCAAGATGGGGTTCTTATTGAAGAAGGAAAGCAAGTGAGGGAAAGACAAACCATTATACGCTTACCAGACCCATCTCTTTTGAGGGTAGTGGCCAAAATCAATGAGAATAAAATTGAAAAGGTGCGTCCTGGAATGAAATGCCTCATCAAACTCGATGCGATCCGCGATTTGGAACTGAGTGGGGTCGTCGATTCGATAAGTGAGTACCCCTTGGCTTCGATGAGTCGTTATACCTCTCATATCAAAGAATATGCCACTGAAATTCTTATATCATCCCCTCCGGAAGGGATTCGTACCGGTATGACCGCCCAGGTGACCATTTTGGCAGACCACCGCAAGTCAGTACTTCAAATTCCTATTACCTGTGTCTTTAGGGATGAAGGTACATCCTATTGTTTGATTCGAAAGGGTGAAACTGGCCTTGAGCGAAGAGAAATTAAAATAGGTCCTTTTAATATGACCCATGCCGTAGTCCTCAGCGGAGTAAAAGAGGGGGAAGAAGTCGTGTTGAATCCAGGCTTTTTGAAAGATGATAGTGGTGTCCTGTCTACAGGGGTGACCAATTAGCTTTTTGGGGTCGAGTTAACTTTGACGCCGTGCAGATGTCGAGTATAGCTTTTTCGATTTCAGGCTTGTCCAAGATATACGCAATGGGAGAATCCGAGGTAGTCGCCTTAGACCATATCTCTTTGGTGGTCCCTCAGGGAGATTATGTTGCAATCATGGGGCCATCAGGCTCAGGTAAAAGTACCTTATTAAATATTCTCGGTTGCCTTGACCGTCCAACGGAAGGGGAATATGAAATTAATGGAGAAGAGGTGAGTCATTTTTCCGATGAGAAGCTTTCGGAACTAAGGGGACAAGCGATTGGTTTTGTTTTCCAATCCTATAACCTAATTCCCTATCTCAATGTAGATGAAAATATTTCCCTGCCCACTTATTATAATGGGAAAGAAAAATCAGTTTCTTCCAACCCTGCTCATCTTGCCACCTTAGTTGGCTTGGAAGAGCGTCGGGGGCACCGGCCGCAACAACTTTCGGGCGGGCAACAGCAACGGGTTGGGATCGCTCGTTCACTGGCAAATGACCCGACATTTATTTTAGCGGATGAGCCCACGGGAAATTTAGATACCCAAACAACAAAGGAAATCCTCAACTTGTTGGATAATCTAAATGAAGAAGGGAAAACCATAGTCTTGGTCACTCATGAGGAAGAAGTGGCGAAGCGAGCTCGACGGGTGGTGAGGATGCAAGATGGGTCAGTTGTTGAGGATCAGCGTGTTCGTGATCCTGTGCTTGTGAGCTCTGCTAACCCCAGCAATGTATCGGATCAAAAAAATTTACAGAACCCGGTGCACCCGCTCCAAAATGTATGGAGGGTTTTGGGCAAAGGGGCGTGTCAAAGCATCCTCACTCACCCTCTCCGGTCGATTCTTACCGGACTTGGGGTTTTTATTGGCGTGGTCAGTGTGCTATGGCTTCTGGCCATAGGGGAAGGAATTGCCCAAGAGGCAGAGAGTGAAATTATGCAACTGGGAGCCAATAATATAATTATTGCCAGCAAGCGCCCATCAGAGTCTGAGAGGTCAAGTAAAGGCCAATATTTTTATTCCTATGGTCTTACTCATAATGATTATAAAAAACTTATTCAAAGTGTTCCCCATATTCAGGCATCTTATCTCACCCGGGAATTAGATCGCAGGACAATTTTCACGAAAGATGGGAAGAAGCGAGCGGAACTATTGGGCTGTCTGCCAAATTACCGAAACCTTCATAATCTCGTGGTTACCCGCGGTCGCTTTTTAACTGACGAAGACAATCGGGCCAAGGCCGAGGTGTGCGTTTTGGCCAATAAACTCTCCAGGATACTTTTCCCTTTTGGTGATGCCATCGGCAAAACTATCAATATAGGCGGTAACTTATATCAGGTCGTGGGGGAAGTCGCACCTAGGACCAACCTGAAGGATGATGGCGATTTAGGCTTTAAGGAGATGTTTGGAGACAATGTGTACCTCCCGATCGAAACCATGTGGTCTAAAATTTTCGATTATGCCTTTCGTGGCTACGACGGAAGTCCTTTGCTTTCGAAAATCATTCTTTCCATTGATGACCAGGAAAAACTACTCACAGTTTCCAATATGATTGAAAGCATCCTGGATGGAGACCATGGAATGGAAGACTTTAAGATAACCGTACCTCTTGAACTGATGGAGCAAGCCGAGCGGGCCAGGTTGACTTTTATTTCATTAATGGGACTGGTCGCTGGAATTTCATTATTTGTGGGAGGTGTGGGGATTATGAATATTATGTTGGCCACGGTCACAGAAAGAACTCGGGAGGTGGGAATTCGTCGGGCTCTTGGGGCAAAAAAGAAGGACATAATCTTACAATTTCTTGTCGAAACCGTAACCTTGACCGGATTGGGTGGGGTGACGGGCATAATGGCCGGTTTTCTCTGTCAGCCCGCTTATACGATGATTTTAGGTTTTATGGAGAAATGGACTCCTGTCATTTATGAATCCCTTCCTTTGTCTATGCAAAACATGAGCCCAGTTTTAGTCTTTTGGTCTTTCCCCGTGGTCTTTGTCGTGGCGGTTTTAACCGGGGTTCTTTTTGGCCTGTATCCCGCAAAGAAAGCATCTGAGATGAACCCTGTCGATGCCCTGCGGCATGTGGCTTGAGTAAAGATTAGTTTTGCCTTATTAAGGGGCGTAGAAATCTTTGATATCCTTGTTTGCCAATGGATGTAAAGCGCGAGTCCGTGGTCCCAGGCCAGGGACCCCCATGGTGAGTGGCAATCCCTGGGACTACGCCGGGGGGGAATCCATTGTAGAGCAATCGACCGGTTTTTGATTCAAGGATGGGGAAGATTCTTTCGGCAAGCCGGTGGTCTTTTCTGGTTCCATGAAGGGAGGCGGTCAGGCTACCGTCTAAAGATTCAGCAATCTCCAGGAATTGGTTTTCATCTTTTACGGAGACAAGCATGGAGCAGGGCCCAAATGCCTCAGCTCGAAGGCTTTTATTTTGAAGGAATGTGTTGCCCTCCATTTTGAAAATTTTAATTCTCCCTTTTTCCTTCTTGGTCTCCTTACTTGATGAGCAAAATAATTCAATTTGTTTCTCCAGTCGCAAGCACGATGCTTCATAGGTACCATGGATTTCAGCATTTAACATCCGCAGGGTAGCTTGACCTTGAATTGCCTCATGCAATGCCTTCAGGAAATCTTCAGTTATCGAAGATTGTAGAATAAACAGAGCTCCGGGCTTGGTACACATTTGTCCGGCAAAAAGATTGACTGCCTGAACATAATCTTTGGCCAGTTCCCTTCCACCCGACTCTACGGCGTGGGGCAGTGCAAATACTGGGTTTAAGCTTCCCATCTCTGCATAGAAGGGGACGGGCTCTGTCCTTTCCTGATTGATTGCGTGAAGAGCCGAGCCACCTGTGAGAGACCCAGTAAAAGCGATTGCAGAGATCCCGGAGTGCCTGACTAGGTGTTGGGTCACTTCCTTTTTTTGCCCATGGAGGAGTTGAAAGCAGTGGGGAGGCATATCGGAATGTGCAATGGCTCGGTACACCGCATCCGCAAGCACTTGGCAGGTTTGTGGATGTCCAGGGTGAGATTTTACAATCACTGGACACCCTGCTACAAAAGCACTTATGGTATCCGTTCCGACCACTGAGATAGCCAGGGGGAAGTTGCAGGCCCCAATCACTGCAACCGGACCAAGGGGAATCATCTGAATATGTTCTTTTCCTCTGCTGTCGGTTGGATCTAAATTTGCCTGGAAGAGATCGTGCTCCTTACAAAGTTTGGAGAAGTTTTCAATTTCTCCAAGTGTTCGTTCAAATTCCATGGATAATCGCTTTTTACCCAGGGCGGTCTCATGATCTGCAACGCCTAGGATTGCCTCTTTTTCTCCCTTGAGCTCTTCC
>Ga0255758_10002808_pt1 | contig 15761 bp, 12 predicted proteins | sample 011ome_24_FD_179958 | JGI IMG/M metagenome (GOLD analysis project Ga0255758, IMG submission 179958) | Coastal salt marsh microbial communities from the Groves Creek Marsh, Skidaway Island, Georgia - 011513CT metaG (version 2) | ecosystem: Environmental > Aquatic > Marine > Intertidal zone >...
CGGAGATATCTTTTTGAGTTTGTTGAATATGAGTAAAAAGAAACCTTTACATTCAGAAACAATATTAGGAGACATATTGATTGGGCAAAACAAGTTGAATATTCGAAAGGTAAAATTCAATTTTTCAAGAATTCGTTGCAATGGAACCATACAAGATAAACATATAACAAAACATTATGAACCTTATAAGCACTGTTCTCTAATGAACTCAATAAAAAATTAAATACAAATGGTACATTTCGTTGTTTTTTTTGAATTTTTTATTTAATTATAATATTTTATCAAAATTATTAGAAATGTACTATTTATAAACATATAAGATTTATATTCTTATATTATAAGAAATATGAATGTTAAACGTGTGTTAGTTTATATTATGATATTTGCGAATATACTAGTATCGAATTGTTCTAGTAATAACATAATTGTTATTGCTGATAGCAGTTCATCTAGCAGTTCATCTAGCAGTTCATCTAGCAGTTCATCTAGTAGTTCATCTAGCAGTTCATCTAACAACTCCAACTACATGTAATGATTTGCACAGATTCTTTCTTTCGAAGAAAAATTATTTTACTGCGTTTGAAATTATCTTTTATAAATATAGAAAGATGGAATTATTAAGGAATCAGGCTGCGTATGAACAACAAAAGAAAAAAAGAGATGAGAAACTTTACTCGTTTGTTCGTAAAGAAAAAGTTGGAAACGTTGAAAGAAAAGTTTATTTAAAAGTAAAAAAATCAAGCGAAGGTACCAAGAAAGTAGAATATGTAAAACATAATGGAAAATTTATGCAACTCAAAAACTACAAAGAAATGATGAAGAAAAAAAATCTTTACAAGTCTCCATCTCCTCAAGGAAAGAAATGCAAAAAAGATTGTAATGCTATTAAAAAAGAATGCAATAAAGTCACAGGAAGATGCAATAAACCTAAACCCAAAACTAAGAAATGATAATTTACAGTATTTATTTGACTTTTTATTTTTATTGACTTCAAACAAAAAAATTTGTAATCATCAAAATTTCATCTAAAAAAATCAGCAACATCCACAAGTTCTTCGCCAGACCGAACGATAGATTCGTTACTTGTTAAAATATTGTCGGTGAAGTAACTTGTACGTTCGTTTTGTGAAGGAAGTTCACCAACTTCAATATTTCCACTTTCTGCTTCAAGATAAGCACATAGAATAACGTCCTTATCTTTCAATCCTTTGACGAGAGGCATAGTCAATGAAAGATTGAAACATCCAGAAGGAATTGTAATTGTATAATTAACACATTCCAATGGATTATCTCCTTGAAAATGTACAGAAACCCGAAGCAATGCGTACACCCAAGAATTATGTTCATAACCAAAATCGCCGTTTTCTTCCGTATTCATAGCATCTGTCAGTCTTGCCCTGAATACTTCTCTTGGTTCTCCGTCCGGAGATTGAAATGTTTCTGGAATATCACAGTAAAAGATTGTATCAAGTATGATACCGTTGTTGAACTGCCAATTTTCGATTGATGTAAGTATTATATTCTTTCTCTGTCTTGTAGAAGCAGCGCTTCTTTCGTGAGGAGACATCAATGGTCTTCCTCGGCGACCACTTGCTGCTCCCTGATTATTACTTGTATTGGAAATATTCAGATTTGCCATATCAGCAAGAGGGGATGGTGTATTGCATGGAATCCACATGTTTTTACAATGTCCACAAATGCAATGTCCACATGGAACAAATGCAAAGACATTTAGTACCTCTTCTGTAAGACAAATTGGGCACTTGAATGAATCTGGATACAGACGGAGGAAATCTGTTGGAATCTCGCGACATGTTGGGCACCCCCTTTGATTTTCAGACGGAGAGAAGAATGGTGAATCATCAGAAGCGTAGGAAAGATCTGATTCTTGTCCGTCGCTTTCATCTGTTTCGTCTCTTGGTGCAGGTGAACGCGCTGCCCTTGGGGGATTTGTTCGTCGAGAAGACATGGTCTGTTTGTCGCGTGCGCGATTCTTTAAGAAACCACGTGAATTTAATTGAGAAACATTAATTTTTTCCTTTGACGCGTTTTTGCATAATTCTTTTCTGTTCTTTTTCATATTTGTATTTCAATTTTTATCAATGTTGATAGAAAAATTGATGTTAAATGTGTTGATTAAGAGACTAAGAAAAAAAGAAGTTTTTTAAGAATCTAGAAACGCCTGGGGGGGAGAGAGGTGATAAATTTATCTTTTTATGGTCTAAAAAAGATATAAAAAGATAAATAAAAAAGTACCATATATGTAGTATAGTGATAAAAATGCCATTCCCTTACACTAAATGTAGTTTTTGTGATTATAAAACTGATGTAAAATGTAATCTTATAAGACACCAAAATGCTAAACACAAAGACCAAAATATCAATAATAACGATTTTTCAAAATATGAACAAAAAGTCAACCCAAATGAACAAAAAGTCAACCCAAATGAACAAAAAGTCAACCCAAATGAACAAAAAGTCAACCCAAATGAACAAAAAGTCAACCCAAAAAAAATTCTTTGTTCAAAATGTAATAAGGTTTACAAAACATTAAAACATTTACATAATCATGAAAAAGTTTGTAACAAAGTTGATAACTTAACATGCCCTAAATGTATGATATCTTTTACAACAAAACAAGCAAAATCAAGACATATCAAAGCCAATAAATGCAAGGCACGAAGTATAATGCATGCTCGGACACCAAATATTCTGAATATAACCAATAACAACACAACCAATAATATTCAAAATAATAATATTCAAAACAATTTTATTATCAACAATTTTGGATCCGAAAGAATAGATCATATTTCTCATGAAGAAATTATGAAAATATTACAATCTGGAACTAATACAGTTCCTTTGTATATTAAAAAGAAACACTTTGACAAAAACTTTCCAGAGAATAATAATATTAAATATTCAAATGATAATAAATGTCAAGTGATGGAAGACAATTGTTGGCAAGAAAAAGATATAGGACTATTATCTACTAATCTTATGAAAGATAATACCGAAGTACTTCTTATGTATTGTGACAACAATGAAATACAATTGTTAAATGAAATAGATGACATTGAAAAGTACGAACATATACGGAATAAGTTGTTTATTGTCTATAATAAATCTGATAATCAAAGGTATAATGATGTTCTTGCAAAAATAAAAGAATTAATAAAGAATTCTGTACTTGAATTTGAAAACTAAGAAAAAAAGAAGTTTTTCAAGAATCTAGAAACACAAAGGGGGGAGAGAGGTGATAAATTTATCTTTTTATGGTCTAAAAAAGATATAAAAAGATAAATAAAAAAGTAACACATATGTAGTATAGTGATAAAAATGCCGTTCCCTTACACTAAATGTTGTTTTTGTGATTATAAAACTGACATAAAATGTAACCTTATTAGACATCAGAATGCTAAACACAAAGACGAAATTTTTGAAAATAATAATTATTTACAACATGTACAAAATGTTACCCCAAAAGTACAAAATGTTACCCCAAAAGTACAAAATGTTACCCCAAAAGTACAAAATGTTACCCTATGTGTTTTATCTTGTTCAAAATGTAATAAGATTTATAAAACTACAAGGCATTTGTATAATCATGAAAAAATATGTAATAAGGTAGATAGTCTTACTTGTCCTAGATGTATGATTTCTTTTTCAAATAGACATCATAAATCAAGACATATCAAAGCCGATAAATGCAAGGCAAGAAGTATTATACATGCTCGAACACCAAATATTCAAAACATAACAAATAACAACAACATAACAAACAATACACAAAACGTTCAAACAATGAATAACTATAATAATATTATTGTCAACAATTTTGGGTCAGAAAGAATAGATCACATATCAAATAAAGAAATTATGAAAATATTACAATCTGGAACTAATACAGTTCCTTTGTATATTAAAAAGAAACACTTTGACAAAAACTTTCCAGAGAATAATAATATTAAATATTCAAATGATAATAAATGTCAAGTGATGGAAGACAATTGTTGGCAAGAAAAAGATATAGGACTATTATCTACTAATCTTATGAAAGACAATACTGAAGTGCTTCTTATGTATTGTGATAACAATGAAATACAATTGTTAAATGAAATAAATGATATTGAAAAGTATGAACATATACGGAATAAGTTGTTCATTGTCTATAATAAATCTGATAATCAAAGGTATAATGATGTTCTTGCAAAAATAAAAGAATTGATAAAGAATTCAGCACTTGAATTTGAAACATTATGACCCCCTTTTTACATTCCAATACCAAAACCAAACCCATAACCATTATCGAAATCGTCATGATCATCATCATTTCCATCTACTTCTTCCATTTCATATATTTCTTCAATTTTCTTCAAAGGTGGACTACAATATAGATAAAACCACGGATTATCTAAATTACAAACAGGTACTATACTTACTGATGCTGATGTAAGTGATATCAAGTATTCTATTTTTTTTAATTGGGAATAATCTATATAATATACTCCCTTTTTATCATTTCCATATAATAATACTATTCTATCGCGATTTGATGATAAAAATATACGATTTACCATATTCCAATTCAAAAAAAGATCGTCAAATGAAATTCCTGGAATAGGTATTGGTTTTGATATTGGTACATTTCTTGTACAATTTGTATCCAGGTTGTCATTTTGTTTAGAATTGCTACATTTGAGACACGTATAGTGTCGATTTGTAAATCTTTTTAATAAAAGTGGTTTCGTATTGAAAAACGAATACGATATATGATATAAGGTAAAAAGTAGCAACAATTTAAATTGATTTACTGATCTCATATTATAATCAAATATATATTATCTTTTAAGCATAAAATTATAAAAAAATTAATTCTACTTAAAAGTTTAACGTAAGCATGAAGTATATGAAAGTGTTAGTTACAGGTGGATATGGACTGGTAGGACATTCGTTACAAAGAATTACAAAAATGTCGAAATCTAATCATGAATTTGTCTTTTTATCGCGAAAAGATGGAGATTTGAGAGAAATTTCGAATGTCGATGAAATATTCGCAAAATACAAACCAGATATTGTTATACACCTTGCAAGTTGTGTAGGTGGTGTTTATGAAAATATGTCAAAAAATTATTCATATCTCATTGATAACTTACGTATAAATACAAATGTTGTTGATGCATGTAGTCGTTTTGGTATTAAGCGATTAATAAGTTGTTTATCAACATGTATTTTTCCAGAAAAAGGAATATCGTATCCGCTTACAAGTGATCAATTACACAATGGTCTGCCTCACGAATCTAATATAGGTTATGCTTATTCTAAACGTATATTGCATTTAACTGGGTATTTATTATCTGAAAGTTGTCAGAATGATTCAAAAATAAGTGTAATTAATTTGACTCCAACAAACTTGTACGGAGAATATGATAATTATAATATTAAATCTTCGCATGTTATTCCTGGTTTAATACACAAGACGTTTAATGCCAAAAACGAAAAAAAAGATTTGATTGTATTTGGAACAGGTAATGCTTTGCGACAGTTTTTATATGTGGATGATTTCTCGCGCGTGATTCTAAGATTCATAGATTTTGAAACAGATAAAAATGAAATATCGTGCATTGTTAGTCCACCAGAAAAGTCAGAAGTATCCATCAAAACTTTGATTGAAACAATCAAAAACAATTTTGAGTATGATGGAAATATTGTTTTTGATGATACATATTCAGATGGACAATATAAAAAAACAACAACAGATTCGGAATTGAAACAATATTTTCCAGATTTTACTTTTACAGAACTTCAAGATGGATTAAAAAATGTGATAAAATATTTCATTGAAAACTTTGATCTTATCAGGAAATAAATGTTAATTTTGTTTTACAAATAGTATATGGTTTTGAATTAGATAGGTTATTTTGATTTACACTATGTGGTTGGTTAAATAATTTTCGATTTTGTAATAAACTTTGAAAGAAGGATACTTCACTTTCAAGGGAATCAACAACATCACGTTTTTTCGAATATAATGATTTCAAAAGATCTTTAAATTTTTCATTTTTTATTTGATTTTGTTTTGTTTTTTCGATTAAGAAATGAAGAAGGTTCTGATACTCATCTTCAAAATCTTCTTCATCTTCTTCGTATATTTTTTGTAAACTTTTTTTATATTGATTATCTTCAATTTCATCAGTTGCAGAAAATACCCACAAGAATCCACAATCTTGTATATAATATTCTATTCCAAATATCTTGTAACAAAAATATTTTTTGTCTGATAATTTATTATTTGTGTGGTGAAATGTTAGTTGATCCAAATCAATATCGGTAAAACTTTTTTTTCTAATACCAAAATGATGTAATGTAAGAATTGATATCAATATTTGTTGTAACATATTTCTCAGTAGAATGAAATCTGTGTCATTTTTCTTAATGAAATCTTGAAAAGAACCGTCTGGTATTTCTTCTGAATATTTTCTGTTTTTTAAATCAAATTTAGACACAATGGGAAAATGCGGAGTTTTGTCTACTTCCACATTACTTGAAATATTTTGAGAATGTTTTAAAATATATCGTATGTCATTTATGGTCATATAATCAGGAAATACAACATCTTTGAAATTCAGTTTTTTGATGCGATTTTTAAAAAATGTTTCGTTCTGAAACGATGATATTATATTTCTTGTAGATGATACATTTGGCGATCTTGTTGTTGATACAGGCAATGACGACGATTGTGACGATATTCTGGTTGATCGCCTCAGCGGTGATTGATTGGTTTTAATTGTTGATGATTTACTTGTCATTTCTATTTAATGAATACCTTTTTGTTTTTTATTTTTTCCTTGTAGTTTTTCTTTCAAAGAATTTTTATATTCTGTTATTGTTATAAAATGATGGTTTTTCTTAATATATTGTTTTGAATCTCCTTTTATTTTGAAAATTCTCTTTGAAACATTATTTATCATTTTTGTTTTATAATATTTTGGTTTGTTTTCTGTGTTACCTGCCAATTGTTGAATTGTTAAGTTTGTATTTCGAGGAGAACTTTTATCTAAAGATTTATTCAAAGACGAATGTTGTGTTTTTCTCTCTAATTCATCAAATATATCTTCAATACCATATTTTTCTTGAATATCCATCAATTTATTGTATGCTATTTCCATTATTTTCATTGCACTGAATTCAATTTCGACACCAGATGAGGATATTTTTTTTACAATATAATCGTTATATTCTTTATCGTTGAGTTTCGAAAAGTGACGATTATTTTCTTTTATGATTAATGTCTGATCTATAGTACCTTCCTGCATTAGTTGAGAAATCATACGAATTTTATTAATTAAAATCACATCTGTATCATTTTTGATATCAGATATATGTTTATTCTTGATTCTTTCATACGCATTCTTTATTTCTAACAGAAACCTTAGTAAAAGTGTTATAAGGAAAAAATCATCATTTTCATTATCATTTTGTACAAATTGTTTTATATGGTATAATATTTGAATATTATTCGAATTCATTTTAATATTTGATATGATAAAGCGAAGATCGGAATATATTTTTTCCAATTTGCGTCTTCTTTTGTTGTTTGGTGTTCTATCTAATGCTCTGTTTAATGTTTTTTCTGGTGAACTTGTTTCAAGTGATCTTTTTGGCATTATCTATTTTCACTAAACAAAATTCTTTGAATCATATGTTATCACAAATTGACTTAAAACATATTTCAATTTTAAATATCATAATGGATTATAACAATAAAATTTCAAACACCGATAGTATTGTAAAAAAAACGATTAATGAATTTTTGGAAAGAGCAGAAATCGGAAAAAGAAAATATGGCAAGACTCTTGACAGAACAGATTTAATCGATATTGATTATCTACAACATCTTAAAGAAGAATTAATGGACGGAGTATTATATCTCAACAAATTTCTTGATATTTATAAAAAAACTATTAATTGATATAATCAAAAATACAAAAAATAAAATACTTAAACTTCAAATATTGTATCATTTGCTACAAAATGTTTCATTCTGTAATAGTATTTTTCAGGAACTGTTTCAGTTGGTAACTCTCTCAAACTTTGTATTGATCGTAATCCGTTCAAGAATTCGATTATTTTTTTTTCAGAAGAACTCATTGGGCGATTTTTATTATGCCACATTCCGTGACAATGTAACTCGTTACCAACAAAGTTTAGCAGTCTCACAAATCTTTTCTCTTTTTCCATCTTTTCAATAAATTTTTCTGACCAATTTCTTGTGTTTTTCCATAATTCGGAATTTTTGAAAAAAATATTCAATGGAGGATTCATATCAAGGAAGTTGTCTTTTGTTAAGAAATAAAGATGCTCTATTTCTTGAATTTCAAAATGTTTTTGTGTAAATGGATTTGTTGGAAATTTGGGATAAGGATTATTGTTTTTAGTATTGTTTAAATTATCTGTCATGATCTTGATGAGATAAAAAATATCAAAGCAATATTTTTGATTAAATCTTATTTTTCTCCAGTCTGGTAATTCTTGCCATTTGTCTAATGCATCTTCGGTTACCATGAATGAATCATATTCGCACACATTGTCATATAATTCGCTTTTTTCCATTTGTTTTGTAATCATATCTTTTTTAACATTTTGGACTAAATCATAAAAATTTCCCAGGTTCATTCCAAAAATCATTTTCAGTTGTTTTGCTGTGAATGTAAATCTGTGTTCATTACTATAAAAAAGTATAGAGTCATCGACCTTTGTGAAATATAACCCTGTTTCATTTGGGTTGTATTTCACATCAGTGATATTAAAAGATCTAATAAAAAAACTTATGAATCTCAAACCAGTTCCATGGATACACATTTCGCCATTATTTGAGGATTCTATCAAAGATATAACATAATCATATGCAGATTTTTGTTTCTGTGGAAGTGTTTCAATTTTTTCTGATAATTCTTGTAGCGATTGGATTGATCTTTGAAAGACAGAAGAATCATTTTCTTCCGTAGAAAATAAATTATTGAAGTAACAAATTCTTCCAGTATTACCAACTGCGTAAAGAATATCAATTGTCTGTTCAAAAATCTTCTTTTTATCATCTTGTTGTTTCATTTTATCTTGAAAGTACTTACGAATTTTATCTAGGAGTTTTGGATGATTTTTCAAAACAACATCAATTTCTTTTTCAGTTAAAAGTTCCAATTGAGGATTGTGTGGATTGATATTTTTAAATTCATTTGAATTAATGAAATCCATCAATTCTGTTGCTGAAAAACAATAACCGTTTTGTGTTTTAATGAGATCATCTTCTTTGACATTATCAATATCTTCAAACATTAAAAACGTAGAATGATTATTACATTGTTTTTTGTTTTTTCCTATGGATTTGTCACGACTTGAACTTTTTTTGTTGGAGTTACTTTTTTCAGCATCATTTACCTTTATAATACCTTCTTTCACCAATTTTTTCCAAAGATATGACCCTATTTTTAAACATCTCTTAGTTAAAGGATTGATTTGTTCGTCTTCCTTGCAATCCCTTTTTTGTTGATTAGATGATTCTTTATTTTGTTGTTCAATAGGTTGCAACACTCCCTGTTTTACTAAGTCTTTGTATATTTTACCATTAATAGTTATGCATCGTTTTGTAATAGGATTTTCTATTTTACCATCTGGACAATCGTTTTTTGAGGAGGAACTATCACCTCCGAGCGGTCCATCATAATATTCATCGTAAATTCGTTCTTGATTGAAATATTTTGTTATTCTTCCTGGTGCCCAACCGGCAAAGTTTTTCCTAGAAAAATTTGATTCTATTAATTCTTGAGTGTATTGTCCAGAAAAACAATTTTGCATTAATTCAAGTTGTTTATTGTATCCTTTTAGTGAGATAGACAACAAATAGTTTCTAGCAGTATAATGCAATAAATCGATTCTGAATTTTTGTAATTCTGGCAAAATATTCTTCAAGGAATTATTGATATTATTCAAATCTCTTTCAAAATAAGGGTCGTCTGTATCAGACATTAATTTTGAATAAAACAGATCTGTATCTTTTTCTAATTTCTTCATTTGAAACCAGAATTCTCTTAATTTTTTTTTGTATTTGTCTATATCTACTCTTTTGTCGGGATTTTCTTCCTTATTTCCTTTGAAAATATTTTTGAAAGGATTTTTGAAAAAACCTCCACCATTAACTGTCATTAATTTTATAGTGTTTTCAAGATTTTGTTCTAAATTTTTTTTATTGTCTTTCAAACGTTTGAAATAGAGTGTAGTATATATACAGGATTTGTCTTTATGAAATTCAGATATGTCATTGTATATTTTTTGCACATTTTCAAAAAAATGTGCAAAGTAATCACGTCTTAGTGCTATCAGTTTTGGTAATGTCATAGACGGTGCGACACTTTCTATAATATATTTATCATCATCACTGTTTCTTTCGTCAATATCTCTGTCTTCATCAATACTTGCTGGAGTATCTTCTTCAATATCTTTTAGCGGACTCGTTATTGATGTATCTAATATTTTAGAACTTGATTTGTCTCTTGTCTTCCATTTGTTATCGATGACAAAACCTGCATTTGGTTGATAAGGAATTTCGTTTTTTACAAAATTGTATTGATTTTTTTTACTATCATAAACACGACCGATCACACCTCCTGTTGACTTTTGTTTGTGTTTAAGATTTGTTATTTTATCTTTTTTAGAAACCTTCTTTTTTACAAGTTTCATTATATTTCCTAAAGAATATGAACAATTTAATTTCAAAAAAATAATAGATCTTACAAATTATTGAAATATTCGTATATTTTTGCTACCTGTTCATATCTTTTAATTGTTTCACCATCGTTATCTTCATACTGTAACTTAATTCTATCGTCCATATGAATCAATTTTTGTTTGATCATTTCTGATATTATAAAACCAAATACATAGGTGCTGTTTTTATTCAAATAATTTTGATATTCTTGTTGTGTTATATACTTGATTGAATTTTTTGATATTTCATGATTTGTTGAAAAAATATATTTTTGAATATCTTTGAAGTCTTTTTTGGTAAGCATTTTATTTTCCTGTAACAATCTATACTTTTCATAAAAGTAATACAAATTAAATCCGATAACATGCCACGAATAGTCTATGTTTTCAGATGTAAAACTTTCATCTGTCAGAATTGATTGAATATTTTTATTAGGAGAAGTTTTATTTTTGTATGTATATAAATCATCAAAGAATTGAAAAAGGATATTATCAATTATTTTATCAAAAGGTTCTATATACATTGAGTTATTTTCAACAACTACTGCGGATTTATTTTTTTTAATGGCATGTTTCAAAAGTTGAAATATAATGAATGTGTTATTGACAAAATCATATTTTATTGATTCTGGAAAAGACACTTTGCACATTTTTACAAGTTTGTCTATATTTCTTTTATCTTTGAAATCGCTTTCAAATACATATGTAAGAATTTTACTTAATTTTTCAAGATCAAATGCACTTCTTTTAACTATCAAAAGAATGTTATCTATGTGTTGCAATTTACAAAAATATTGAACATTTGGATTTTTCAAAAAATTCAATTTGTCGGTTATAAATAAGTTATTGGATTTACTTATTAGTGTCATCTTTTTTAATGTTTTGAAATCAATAGATGGTGATTCTAGATAAGTATCAAGAATTTTGCTGTGTATTTCGTCAGGAACATTTTTAAAAGTTGTTGTCATTCTACATATATGATTTTTTAATTTTTTGATATTTATCAATGTGTGATAAAATCATTATATGCTATAATATATATCCAAATATTATTTTTTTATACCATATTGGTAAGAAATATAAAAATGATAAAAAGTATATAAACCTAACATATATAATACATATTATGAGTTCAAACCAGATGCTTGTGATCAAAAGAGACAATACAGAAGAGCAATACGATGATAAAAAAATTGAAAATGTTATCAATCTTGCGTTTTCTCATTCGAATACAACATGTACTAATCTAAAAGAACTGGTGGATGAAATTACAAAATCTGTGCACGAAACAGGAGAAACAAAGGTGAATATTGAAAAAATCCAGAATATAGTTGAATTTTCTCTTATGAAATACGGTTATTTTGATACAGCAAAACATTATATTGAATATAGACACGTACGTCAAGAAAGCAGAAATACAGAAGGATATATTACAAAAATTCCAGATAATGTAGTCACTCCCTGGGGAATGTTGGGATACATTACATATAAAAGAACATATGCAAGAATCAAAGATGATGAAGGAAATACTGAAGAATTCAGAGATACAATTCTTCGAATTCTTAAAGCATCTCAAAATCAACTAGGTGTTGGATTTACTAACGAGGAGTTGAAAAAAGCATATTATTATCTAATGTCTCTCAAATGTAGTGTTGCTGGAAGATTTGCATGGCAATTGGGAACGAAAACCGTAGATAAACTTGGATTGATGAGTTTGCAGAATTGTGCTTTTGTTAAAATTGATAGTCCTATCAAACCTTTTCTATGGATTTTCGATGTATTGATGCTTGGCACAGGTGTTGGATTTAGTATTGAAAATAAATATGTCGAACAACTTCCACCTGTTATTGATGCGGATATCACTGTAACACGACTGGATACAAAAGATGCTGATTTTATTGTACCCGATTCGAGAGAAGGTTGGGTATCTTTGCTTGAAAAACTACTAGAAGCGTACTTTTACAAAGGGAAATCATTTACATATTCTACTGTTCTCATCAGAAGTGCTGGTTCAAAAATTCATGGATTTGGTGGCATTGCTAGCGGTCCAGAAGATCTTGTAAAGGGTCTTGAGAATGTACAGAAAATTCTCAGAGAAAAACGAGGCAAAAAATTGTCAAGTGTGGATTGTCTAGACGTTGTTAATATTATTGCAACAGTAGTTGTTGCTGGTAATGTAAGAAGATGTCTACCCGAGGACAGTCTTGTTCATACTAAATCCGGACTTAAACAAATTAAAGATGTCTGTGTAGGAGAAAAGGTATTGACCATCGGAGGATATCAAGAAGTATCAAATGTATTTAATCAAGGAAAACAAGATGTGATTACGATTTTCACACAAGATGGAGAATTTAGATGCACACCTAATCATAAAATGGCAGTCGCGGTCAGTCCCACCGATTATGAGTGGAAACAGGCAAAGGATCTCAATAAAGACGATATTCTTATGACACCTCGCAGAGGAATTGATGGAATTATGACTTCTCTTCCTGGTAGCGAAGACGTAATTGTGCCTGTTCTTGATGAATATTGTGCGTGGTTTATTGGATTCTTGCAATCTAAAAAACAATACGAGAATAAACGTGATTCTTCGTACTTTTCCTACAAATTTGGGAAACAGGAATATAAATATGCACTGCGTGTCAAAAATATATTGTGTGCATTTGCGGACGAAGTATCTGATGCTATTATTGAACTACACGAGAGAACAAATTGTTATATTGTATCTTGTTCTTCTTTGGAAATTTATAATTATTTGAATACACATGTTCTTGGTATGGCACAAATTCCGTCATATATTTTGACAGGATTGTTTGATGTTCGTCTATCTTTCATTGCAGGAGTAATTGATGGAAACCAAAATTGTAGTACTTTGAAAAAGAATAGAGTTCCACTCAATATTTGCACACATGTCAACAAAACTTTTGTAAAAAATCTACAGACTGTGTGTTATTCATGTGGTTTCGAAACAAGAAAGAAATACGATAATCTAGAAAATACATATCAACTTAATGCGATGACAAATCATGCTATTAATACTATCTTGGAGGCATCTCTTGTATTGAAATATGACATTATTAAGAGTTATGAAGATATGCCTGTTCAGAATTCAAATGGTTTCCCATTCAAAATGCTGAATAAAAGACGCAAATATTCTATCATTAGTTCTAAACTAGGTCTTGATAAAATCAAAAATGTATCAATGAATATTTATGATACTCATTATGATACTCTTAGTTACTGTCCAACTAAAGTAAAAAGGGTAAGCACTGAAACTGAGTATGTGCAAACTTATGATATTGAGGTTATGAACAATCATCAATTCTTCTGTGATGGATATCTCACACATAATTCTGCACTAATTGCTTTGGGAGATTGCGATGATGTAGAATATCTTAAAGCAAAAGATTGGAGTTCTGGAAATATTCCAAATTGGAGATGTATGTCAAATAATTCGGTAGTATGCGGTGATATTGATAAACTATCTGATGAATTTTGGGAAGGATATAATGGTACAAGTGAACCATATGGTCTAATTAATCTTGACCTTTCTCGCAAAATTGGAAGAATTCAAGATGGTGAAAAATATCCCGATCCAGATGTTGTAGGATTCAATCCTTGTGCAGAACAAAGTTTGTGCAATTATGAGACATGTTGTTTGGCAGAAATCTTTCTTTCTAATGTAACATCTTTTGAAGAATTGAAAGAAATTGCGACAACAGTTTATAGAATTTGTAAACATTCCCTGCTTATGAAGTGTCACCAAGAAGAAACCGAATCAATTGTTCATAAAAATATGAGAATGGGAATTGGTATTACTGGTTACATGCAGGCATCGGAAGAACAAAAAAGTTGGTTGCCTGATCTATATGAATATATTAGAGAATATGATAATCAATATTCTGATAAAAGAGGTATTCCTAGATCTATTAAACTAACCACTGTTAAACCAAGTGGAACTCTTTCTTTGTTGGCAGGTGTCACTTCAGGGTGTCATCCTGCTATTTACCAATATTTCATCAGAAGAATCAGAATTGCCTCAAATAATCCTCTTATTCAATTGTGCAAATCAAAAGGATATCATGTAGAATATCAAAGAAACTTCGATGGTTCTGATGATAAAAACACTATGATTATTGAATTTCCTTGCTGTTATCCAATTGGATCTAAACTTGCAAAAGATATGAGTGCTATTGATCAATTGGAAACAATTAAATCACTACAGAACGAATGGAGTGATAATTCAGTATCATGTACGATTTATTATAGATTGAATGAAATTGATGATATTAAAAAATGGTTGAAAGAAAATTATTCAACATGCGTAAAGACATGTTCATTCTTGCTTCATAATGATCATGGATTTCAACAAGCACCATTTGAAGAAATCACAAAAGAAAAATATGAAGAACTCAAACAAAAGGTTGTACCTATATATAATGCGTCTATTCTTGTTGACGATTCTCTTGATTATTCTTCAGAATGTGCGGGCGGTGTTTGTCCAATTCGTTAAAATTGAATTTATAAAAAATAAAAATAATTTATTGAAGTAGGTAATTGGATATGTACTTTGACAAGGTTAAGTTATCAGTTAAATCCTCTAATTACGAAAGTATTGCAAAATTTTCAAGTACATTAGACGATGCTCATTTACTTGTTGTTGCAAATAATTGTAATGATTATTCATTCAATGATTATGCAAATGCTGGTATTTTTGGTGCACATACAAATCGTTTAGTCGATAGATATGAAGCATTTGTAGGTACTAAAGAAAACCATGTTCTGAATAAAATAGCGGTTTTTAACCGTCAACAAATTGATCTTAATACCAATACAATAGTTTCGGGAAATATTATTCCATCTTCAAATATTGTTTATGATTTGGGTAGCGATACTCAAAGATGGAAAGATTTATATTTGTCAGGACAAACTATTTCATTAGGAAATACAATAATAAAAAGTGACTCTACTACAAATTCATTTAGTATTAGTGA
>Ga0255758_10002810_pt1 | contig 15759 bp, 16 predicted proteins | sample 011ome_24_FD_179958 | JGI IMG/M metagenome (GOLD analysis project Ga0255758, IMG submission 179958) | Coastal salt marsh microbial communities from the Groves Creek Marsh, Skidaway Island, Georgia - 011513CT metaG (version 2) | ecosystem: Environmental > Aquatic > Marine > Intertidal zone >...
CTGAGGATGATGGAACCGTTAGACCAAAATCTATTGAAGAACTTTTTAATGATGTAAGAGAAATACATTTTCTAAGTTATATTCGATATTTGTATTTTAATGTAGGTAGAATTGCTTATTTACAAGCAAATGTTCTTTCAGCATATGTTTTTTTAGCGCCTGCTATAGTTGCTGGGGCTGTTACACTTGGTGTAATGCAACAAATTATTAGGGCTTTTGGAAGAGTTGAAGGATCAATGCAATATATTCTAAAAGCATGGCCCACAATAATTGAATTAGCTAGCGTTTATAAACGTTTAAGAGAATTCGAGTCAAAAATAAATGAAGATAAATTTATTGATGAAAAAATTTAATGGCAATTGATAAAAAATTTATTAACCAATTTATTAAAGTCACTTCAAAAGCAGCTCTAGCCGCCTCATACTTAGTAGGTAAAAAAGATAAAATTGCAGCTGATCAAGCTGCAGTTGACTCTATGAGATCTGAATTAAATAAAATTGATATGAGTGGTCAAGTTGTAATTGGAGAGGGGACTCTTGATGAAGCCCCATTACTTTATACTGGAGAATTTTTAGGTACAAAAAAAGGTCCAGATTTTGATATTGCAGTTGATCCTGTTGAGGGAACAAACTTTGTTGCAAATAATTTGCCCGGAGGTATTGCGGTTTTAGCTATAGGAGAAAAAGGAGATTTATTTAATGCACCTGAAACTTATATGGATAAAATAGCTACAGGAAAAATTGATAAAGGTTTAATAGATTTAGATTATCCTTTAGAAAAAAATATCAAAAATTTATCTGAATTTAAAAATAAAGATTTCTCTTCAATTACTGTTTGTGTTTTAGATAGGCCAAGACACAAAAAAATTATTGAAAAGCTTAAAGATCTAGATGTAAATATTAAACTTATTTCAGATGGTGATGTTCTTGGTGCATTATATGTCTCAAATCCAAAGTACAATGTTGATATGTTTTTGGGGATTGGTGGGGGTCCTGAAGGAGTTTTGGCCGCATGTGCACTTGATGCTTACAACTGTCATTTTCAAGGAAGATTTATTTTTGATAATGAAAAAGATATAAATGAAGCTAAGTCAATGGGTATAACTGATTTAAAAAAAAAATATGAATTAAATGATATTATTAAAGGAGACTCTCTTTTCTGTGCATCAGGAATAACTACTAATGAAGTTTTAAATGGTATTATTATAGAAGAAGATAAATTTATCAGTGAAACTCTGGTTACACATAAAAATACTAATTTTAAAAAAATTATTAAAAGCATCAATTCAATAAATGAATGATTTCTGTTTCTGGTAAAATTTGGACAGAACAAAAAGTTAATAAAAATTTAGTTGAAAAATTCAAACAAGACTATGGTTTTAGTAATATTATATCTAAATTAATTATTTCAAGAAACTATGATTCATCGGAAATATATGGGATTAATAATAAACAGAAATTAACAAATATATTTAAAGATGACAAAGATTTTCAAAAAGCATCAAAGATACTTTTAAAAGCTATTAATAATAATGAAAATATCTGTATTTTAGGTGATTATGATGTCGATGGAGCTTGTGCTACTTCATTATTAGTTAGATATTTTAACTATATTAACCAAAAACATTTTTTTTATATTCCTGACAGAACAGAAGATGGTTATGGTGCTAGTAAAAAACTATTTCAAAAATTAATTTTAAAAAAACCCACGTTAGTAATAATGGTAGATTGTGGATCTACTTCAAATGAAGCCATTGAATATTTAAACAAATATAATATCAAATCAATAATAATTGATCATCATGAGATAAATAAACCTTATCCAAAATCAAATTCAATAATTAATCCAAAAAAAATATCTAATAAAAACGAAAGCTCTCTTTTATGTGCTACTGCTTTAACATATTTTTTTATTGATATTATTATTAAAAAAACAAAATCAAATTTTAAAATAGATAATTTTTTAATTTATGTATTACTTGCAACTATATGTGATGTAATGCCCCTAAGAAAAATTAATAAAATAATTGCACAACATGCTATTGATAATTTTAACATACAAAATTATGAAGCTTTTAATTACATATTTAAACAATATAATTTAAAAAAAAAATTAACTATTGATGATTTGGGATTTTTAATTGGTCCAATTATTAATGCTGGTGGTAGACTTAATAATTCTAATTATGGTGTAGAATTATTATCCACAGATAATTTAGAAACAATCAAAGATAGAGCTAAAAAATTAATCAACCTTAATAATAAAAGAAAAATAATAGAACAAAATATATTGGATGAAATAAATTTTGAAAAAATTAAGAATGAAAATAACGAAGTTATTATTTATTATAAAAATAATTTAAATGAAGGATTAATTGGTATTATTGCCTCAAGATTAAAAGATTATTTTAACAAACCTTCAATTGTTATCACAAAGTCTAATGATAAACTTAAAGCTTCAGCTAGATCTACCGCATCTTATAATATTGGTTATTTAATCAAATCTTTAATTGATAATAATATAATTGATAATGGAGGAGGTCATAATATGGCCGCAGGTTTCACTATGAAAAAAAATAATTTAAAACTTTTAGACAATTTTATACAAAATGACTATTCAAAAAAGAATTCTAATTTAGAGAGTTTAAATAAATATGACTTTCAATTATCTTCTTTAGCAATCAAAAATAAATTAATTAACGATATCAATAAATTACAGCCTTTTGGAAATTGTAATTTTTTACCAACCTTTTTAATAAATAACATCAAGGTTATTAAGCATGATGTTATTAATAACAAACACTTAAGTGTTGTTTTAAAACCAGAGACAGGTGGTTCAATAAAGGGTTTTTGTTTTAATTGTTTGAACACAAACATAGGACATTATTTGTTGTCATATAAAAAAAAGATTAATATTATTGGTCAAATTAGCGAAAATTTTTGGAATCATAAAAAAACAATTCAATTAAATATCAAAGATTTAATTCTTTAACTTAATAAGTCTTGAATAATATTAGCTTTTAAAATAAAAGACTTCTCAATGGTCCCTTCGTCTATCGGTTAGGACAGCTGGTTTTCATCCTGCAAAGGGGGGTTCGATTCCCCCAGGGACCGCCATTTATGCCTTATTTTGTTTATATGCTATTAACAAAGCATAATGATAAAAATTTCACCTACGTTGGATACACCAATAATTTAGAAAATCGCTTAAAATTACATAACACTTCGAATGGTGCAAAATTTACAAAAGGTAAAAAATGGAAAATAATTTATAAGAAAAAATTTATGACTAAATCTAGTGCCATGAAAGGTGAATATAAACTTAAAAAAGACTATAAGTTAAGAAAATATATTAAATTTAATTTTTTAAATAAATGAAAAAAGACATTTTCATCATACTTCCTTTTAAGGAAAGTTTAAATCCAAATTATGCTGGAGCTGTTTCATTATACGTTAAAGATACAACCAGTTATTCAAAATTCAAAAAAAGAATCTCCATAATTTCATCTGATGATTTTAAAAATAAAAGTCAATTATTTAGAAATAAAAATTATATAATTAATTTTTGTGAAAAATATAAATTTTCAAATATTAAAATAATTGAAATACATAATAGACCTGAATATTACACTTACATAAAAAGATATTTTCCAAAAACAAAAATTAAATTAATTTTCCATAACGATCCATTATCATTAAGGGGATCAATTTCATTAAAAGAAAGAGAAAATATTATTAGTGGATGCCATAAAGTTGTTTTTATAAGTAGATGGATACAGCAAAGATTTTTTGCTTCTTTTAAAAATGCAAATCTATCACATACATTGATAATACCACATGGAATTGATAAAAATTATAAAATAAATTTATCACAAAAAGAAAAAAATATTTTATTTGTAGGTAAATTAAATCATGCAAAGGGATACCATATTTTTTCAGAAACAGCTTTAAAATTTAAAAAATTTGATCCAAGTTGGAACTTTATTGCGATTGGCAATGAAGCAAGAAAAGAAATATTTCCCGATAAAAATATTGTTAGAGAAATAGGTTATAAAAAAAATAGTGAAGTTTTGAATTATTATAGTAAATCGGAAATTGCAATTGGAAATTCAGTTTGGGATGAACCGTTAGGCAGAATAGCTATTGAAGCTAGTAGTAGAAAGTGCCTACCAATAATTTCAAATAAAGGTGGTCTTGCTGAGTCTAAAAATATTGCTCTAGTTTTAAAGGAAAATTCTACCTTTGAATTAGTAAATATCTTAAAAAAAATTACAAAAAATAAATTTTTAAGAAGACAAAAACAAAAATTATTTCATAAAAATAATAATTTTAATATCAAAACTATTTCTAAAATGTTAGATGACTCAAGATCTGAAGTAATAAATAATCAAAATCATATATACGTTTCAGATAAAAAAAGAATTTTGCATATAGCAAATTTTAATGAAAATTCAGATGGTAGGCTTTATTACTCATTTGCAAACAAACTTAATAATGGATTTATTAAAAACAACCACATTGTTGAAACAATAAGTAATAGATCATTCTTAAAATCTAACAGATCAATAATACAACCCTTTAATCCGGTTAAAAAATTTAACGAAAAAATTTTAAATACAATCAAAAATTTTTCACCACATATTATTGTTATTGGTCATGTATTTAATATTACAGATGAGGTCTTTGCATACTGCCATGATAATAATATCAAAATTTGTTCTTGGTTTATTGACTCTGTATCACCAGAATTTCTAAAAGATAATACTAAAAATAATTTTTTGAGGAATCTTGAATTTGTTGATTATTGTTTTTTAACATCATCACCAAGTATTTTTAAAAATCACAAAAATTACAAGAAACTAAAATTCATTCCGAACCCCGTAGATGCCGCTATTGATCATTACAAAAATTACAAAAATAGTTTTAATGAATATGATATTTTTGTAGCAATAAGTCATGGTCAGAATAGAGGTATACTTAAAAAAGGCAAATTTGATGAACGAGAAAAATTTATAAATGAAATTATTTCAAATCTACCCCAGTTTAAATTTGCTCAATTTGGATTAAATAATTTTGAACCTGTTTGGGGAAGTAATTATTACCATTATTTATCTAAAACAAAAATGGCTCTGAATATAAGCAGAGGAAAATATCAAAATAAATATTCAAGCGATAGAATTTCATCTCTGATTGGTAATGGTCTTTTAGTATTTATTAACCAAAATACTAATTTTCAAAACATATTAACCAATAGAGATGTTGTTTATTATAAAAATAAAAAAGATCTGATAAAAAAGTTAAAATTTTACAATAACAATCATAAACAAAGAATAAAAATTGCAAAATCTGGTTATGATAAATATCACCAACATATGAGTAATCTAGTTGTTTCTAATTATATTTTATCTTGTGTCAATCTAGATCAATCGAAAAAACCATTTTGGCACTCTGTAGTATAAAATAAATGTTCTCAATTTTAATTCCAACTTTTAATAATATCGATTATTTAAAATTTTGCATTGATAGTATTAAAAAAAATTCTAAATTTCATCATCAAATAGTTTGTCATGTTAATATAGGTGATGATGGGACAATTGATTACCTTAAAAATGAAAAAATTGACTTTTCATATACAAATTATAATTCTGGGATATGCGAAGGTATTAACAAAGCTGCAAAATTAGCTACATATGATTATTTTCTTTATGCACATGATGATTTTTATTTTTGCCCACAATGGGATTTGGTTTTATTAAATGAAATAAAAAAAGTAGGTCATATCAATTTTTATTTATCTGGTACTATGATGAATCAAGGTCAAATTAAATTTGATTGCGGTAATTCTCCAAATAAATTTAATGAAAAAAAATTTTTAGCACAATATAAAAATTTAAATTATTATGATTTTCAGGGATCTACATGGGCTCCATCTATAGTTCATAAAGAAATATGGAATAAGGTAGGAGGTTTAAGCGAGGAGTTTTTTCCTGGTAATGGCTCTGACCCAGATTTTAACATGAAGCTTTGGAATTTAGGTGTCAGAATCTTTAAAGGTATAAATGATTTTAAAGTTTATCATTTTGGATCTGTTGTTTTACGAAAAAAATTAAATGTAATTAAAAGTAAGAATAAATATGGCAGCCATGGATCAAAGCTATTTTTGCTAAAATGGGGCATAAGTATTAAATTTTTTAAAAAATTTTATTTAAGATCAGCAAAAAAATATAACGGTCCATTATCTGATCCTATTAAAAATAAAGAATATTATTTAGGACTATTTGTAACTAAAATTCATTATTTATATTTAAAATTAATTTATAAAAATTTTAAATAAAAAATAGTTAAAAAAAATTACATATTTATTTAATAATTTTCTTGTACATATCTACATTCATAGATTGCATTAATGGATAGTTTTTACCAAAGATTTTTCTTGCTGAAACTTTTTCAATATTCTTGATAAATTTTCTAGCAAATTTTAAGACTGTTTGTTTTTTTCCACCCACATTTATAATTCCTTTTTTGTCTATTAATTTAAATAAATTTTGAGCCAAATTTTCATGAAATATAAAATTCATTTCTACATCGCTAAATGCTTGTTTATGTATAAATGGTTTTTCAGTCATGCAAATCCTCAATATCAATGAATTTTTATACATTTGAACTGAGCATTCACCACCAAATTTAGAGATTGCATAGTTGTTAATAGGTAGAACAGGATCTGATTCTTTATAATTGCCTTTTTTACCTGGGTAAACATAATTAGTTGAAAAGTAAATTAATTTTATATTATCTTCACTACAAGCTTTTACTATATTTGCGGTACCAATGATGTTTGTATTAATACTTTTAATTATATTTTCTTCATGAACTTTCATTGGTCGCGAAAGTGCTGCTGCATGTATCAAATATTTTGGTTTAATTTTTTTAAGATATTTTTTAATAGAGTTAAAATCATCTAAATTAAGTTGATTTCTTTTAGGAAAAAAAACTTTATAATTTGTTTTAATATTCTTAAATTCTTGAGCAAATCGTCCAGTGCCCCCAGTAAAAACTATTTTTTTTGACATTTAAAAAATTATCATAAACTTTGATTATTATTATTTACTATTTTGGATTTCATTCAAAAGATAAAATTTTTTTTCTATTTAGATAAAAACATAATAATCCATCAATTCGAGATTTAAATATTTTATATTTATCTTTATCGAAAAAATAATACAAAATAGATTTTAAAAAGTACTTAAAAATAGATTTTAAAGCGATAAAAAAGATAATTAATTTATTGTAGTGTTTGTTCAAAAAATAATACTTTGACCACTCCCAGTGCCATTTTTTAAAACACTCATAATTAATGGATTTGTCACTTAATGAACCACCATGATGATATGCTAGAAGGCTATCTATGAGATAAATTTTTTTTTTCATTTTAAAGCATTGGTGAAAAAAATCGTTTTCTTCAAAGAATAAAAAAATATTTTCATCAAATTTTATACCTATATCAAAAGTATTATACTTATCGATAAGCATAATTGAACCGCTAACAAAAAATTGTTCTTTTAAATTGGGATATTTTGTTTCTTCTAAATTAATATTAAAAAAAAATTTGTTATAATAATATTGTGGTATACTAAGATTCCCTCTTTTATTTAAACTTATTTCATCATAAATATTATCCGTTTTTGGCGCTATAACTGCAAAATTACCAATTCTTTTAATCAATATTTCAAGTACCTCAAAGAAATTCGAAGGTAAAACTGTATCAATATCTAAATATAATATGTAACGTGTTTTTGCATTTCTGACTCCACAGTTAATACCCGCTCCATTACCGAGGTTAGCATTTTTTATAACTCTAATATTGAGATTTTGAGGCTTTTCTATACCATTAAAAGTAAAATCGTGAGAATGGTCAATTAATAAAACTTCTGCATGAATATTTATGCTATTCAAACAAGATTGTAATTTTTGTTTATCACATTTAAAATTTACAATAATTATCGTTAAATTCATAATTTTAATAATATATATTATATATATACTTTATAAAAAAACTATGAACTTAATTAAAACCAAAATTAAAGATCTTTTAATTTTAAAATCTAAAATTTACAAAGATAATAGGGGTTTCCTAAGAGAAACTTATAAAAAAAACGTATTAAAAAAAGATTTCCCATTTGACATAACATCTACATCTAAAAAAAATGTTCTTAGGGGGCTGCATTTTCAAAAAAAATATTCGCAAGCAAAATTGATAACAGTAACTTATGGTAAAATTTTAGATGTTGCAATTGACCTAAGACCAACTTCAAAATTTTTTGGCAAATACTTTTCAATAGAAATTAGTCATAAAGATGATTTCTCTTTTTTTATACCTGAAAATTTTGCTCATGGGTTTTTATGTTTGTCTAATTATTGCGTTGTAAATTATAAACTTTCAAACTATAGAAAACCTCAATATGAAAAAACTCTACAGTGGAATGATCCTGATATAAATATAAATTGGCCTATAAATAAACCTATTATGTCGAAAAAAGATAAAATCAACTCACAATCATTTAGTGATCTATTTAGTTTATCAAAATAAATATGAAAAAAATAAAAAAACACACTGACAAAACAGGATCTCTTGTACCCATTTCATTAAGAAATAATATACCATTTAAAACTAAGAGAATATTTATCATACACGGTAAAAAAAAACATTTTAGAGCTGATCATGCTCACTATAAATGTTCTCAATTTTTAATACCATTATGCGGTACTGCAATTGTTTATTATGTAAATAAAAAAAGAAAATTCAAAAAAAAATTATCGTATAAAGAAAATAATGGTTTATTATTAAAACCAATGACCTGGTGTAAAATTAAATTTAATTCCAATAACTCAAAATTAATCGTTTTTTGTGATATGGAATACGATCCTTCCGACTATATTAGAAATTATACTAATTTTTTAAATATGATAAAAAAATAATGAATTTATTAATTACGGGTTGTTGTGGTCATATAGGATCTTATTTAGTCAATAATATTTATAAAATAAATAAGATTAAAAAAACATATATAATCGATAATTTTTACTCAGCTCAAATCAATTCATTATTTAATACTAAAGAAAAAAATAATATAAAATTTTACAATTTAGATTTATCTAAAAAAAACTCATTAAAGAAATTTAATAAAATTGATTATGTAATTCACTTAGCATCTATGACAAATGCAGCAGGCAGTTTTGCTAAAAAAAACGAAATGTATAAAAACAATATTGACTGTATGAAAAATATAATAAATTTTTGTAAACAAAAAAAAGCAAAATTGATACACATCTCATCAACAAGTGTTTATGGTAAACAAAGTTCGATAGTTGACGAAACTTGTGAAAAACAATTTTTAAAACCCCAATCACCTTATGCAGATATAAAATTAATTGAAGAAGAAATGTTAAAAAAATCCTCTAAAAAGATGAATTACGTGACGTATAGATTCGGAACTATTTCTGGAATTTCTTCAGGTATGAGGTTCCATACAGCAGTAAATAAATTTTGTTTAAATGCATCTATTGGTGAACCTATCGCTGTTTACAAAACAGCTTTAAATCAATTTAGACCATATTTGTCATTAAAAGATGCTTTTAAAGTTTTTGAATTTACTATAAATAAAAATCTCTTTAAAAATGATATATACAATGCTGTTTCTGAAAACTGTACAGTCAACCAAATCATACAAAAAATAAAAAAATATAAAAAAAAAATAAAAATTAAATTTGTATATGCCGAAATTATGAATCAGTTGTCTTATCATGTAGATAAAAAAAAATTAAATAAGGAAGGTCTTTATTTAAGAAATAAGATCTCCAATGATATAAAAGATACAATTAAATTATTAGATAATATTTAAATGATCTGCAAAATAACAAATAAAAAAATTAAACCGTTTATGTCATTTGGGCTAATGCCTATAGCAAACGGATTTTTAAAAAAAAAAAATTTTGATAAAGAATTTTTTTTTAAAATGGAAGTTGGATTTTCTAAAGATATTTCTTTATTCCAGTTAAATGATCATCCTAAACCTAAAATGATGTTTAATAAAAATTATCCTTTTTTTACTTCAAGCTCCAATTTTATGATTAATCATTTTAAAAATTACTCTCTGTGGGTTAAAAAATATTACTTTAGGAATGCAAAAAAAATTATAGAAATTGGCTCTAACGACGGAACACTTTTAAAAAATTTTAAATCATCGAAAACTGAAATACTTGGTATCGAACCATCAAAAAATGTTGCTTCGGTAGCAATAAAGAAGAAAGTTAATACTATTAATAAGTTTTTTTCATATAAAACGGCCAAAAATCTAAAGAAATTTAAAAAAAAAACTGATTTAATTTGTGCCGCAAATGCAATTTGCCATATTCCAAATCTTAATGATTTAATTAAAGGTCTAGATTTATTGTTATCTAAAAAAGGTGTTTTTGTATTTGAAGAACCTTATTTAGGTTCGATGTATGAAAAAATATCATACGATCAAATTTATGATGAGCATATTTTTATCTTTTCTGTTTCTTCAATTAAAAAAATTTTTGATTTATATAATTTTGATTTGGTAGACGTTCAAAAGCAAAAAACACATGGGGGATCCATGAGATATGTGGTTGCAAGAAGAGGGGAATATAAGATCAAGGCAATTGTTAAAAAATATCTTTTAAAAGAAAAAAAACTTAATATAGACAACTTAAAAGGTTGCTTAAAATTTAAAAAAAATTGTGAAAACTCTAAAAAAAAATTAAGAAGTAAAATTTTATCAATTAAAAAAAAAAATAAAATTATAGGTGGTTATGCTGCAACTTCTAAAAGTACTACAATACTAAATTATTGTGGGATAAATAACAAACATATCAACTTTATATGCGACACTACAAATGATAAAATTGGCAAATATACTCCAAAAACACATATACCAATAGTAGACGTTAATTACTTTAGAAAAAATATTCCTGATTATACATTTCTTTTTGCTTGGAATCATAAAAATGAAATTTTTAAAAAAGAAAAAAAAATTTTAAAAAAAACAAATTGGATAGCTCATATTAAAATTTGATAATGATTAATTTTTGGTCGTATAAGAGTGAATATAAAAAGTATAGACCTAAATTTAATAAATTTTTTGACCAAACATTAAAAAAAGGCCAAATTTTCTTTGGGCCTAATTTAAAAAAATTTGAATATAATTTTGTAAAAAAATACAAATCTAAGTATGGTGTTGCAGTAGGTAGTGGAACCGATGCGATATTAATTTCATTAATGTCTATAAATATTAAAAATGGTGATGAGGTTATTACTGCATCAAATACAGCAATACCGACTATTTCAGCCATTGTTAACTCTGGAGCTCGTCCTGTGTTGGTTGATATAAAAGATGATTACCTAATAGATACAGATAAAATTGAAAAAAAAATTACAAAAAAAACAAAAGCTATAATTCCTGTACATTTATACGGTAAATCTTGTGATATGGATAAAATAATTAAGATTTCGAATAAATATAAATTATCAATAATTGAAGATTGCGCACAATCTCAGGGTGCAAAATTTAATAATAAATTTGTAGGAACTATTGGTTCTTTAGGCTGTTTTTCGTTCTATCCAACCAAAATTTTAGGTGGCTATGGTGATGGAGGGTTTATTTTGACAAATAATTATAAGCTATATTCAAAAATCAAAAAAATTAGATTTTACGGCATAGATACATTTGATAAAAAAAATAAATTTTATAACAAATATTATTCAAATATTAATGGTTTGAATTCAAGACTAGATGAAATTAATAGTAAAATTTTAGATTTTAAATTAAGTAAAATTAATAGTTTCATATCAAAAAGGAGAAAAATTGCTAATGTCTATGATAGGGAACTAAAAAACACAGGCCTTAAATTACCTATAATAACTAAGAATAAATTTGATGTTTATCATTTATATACAGTCTATCATAGAAAAAGGGATTTAATTATTAAAAAACTACTAAAAGAAAATGTTCAAACAAGAGTCATTTATCCTATTCCAATACATAAGATGAAAGCATATTCAAAATTTTTTATGAATGAAATATATAATATTTCAGAAACTAAATCTAAGGGTATTTTTTCACTACCACTTTATCCAGAGTTAAGCATTAAAGAAGTGAAAATTGTATGTAAAAAATTAAAAAAAATCTTACTATGTATTTAAATTTTATTTTTTTTAATTGTAAAAATTTATTATAATTTCAGTTTTTGAAATTCTTTAAAAGAAATATTATTTTTATCTTTAACTGATATTATTGGTTTTTTTATCGGCCACTTAATTTTTAGATCTGCGTCATTCCATAAAACACCTATTTCAGAGTTTTTATCACGATAATTCGTGCAACCGTAAACAACAATATTTTCTTTTTCTAAACCTAAGAAACCATGAATAAAACCTGGTGGAATATAAATAGATCTAGCGTTTTTTTCACTCAAAATTATTCTATAGTTTTTACCAAATGTTTTTGATTTTTTTCTACAATCTACACACACATCTAAAATTTTACCTTTTACAACTGACATATATTTACCTTGTTGTTTTTTTGATTGCATATGTAATCCGCGTAAAACATTTTTTTTAGATTTTGAAACAATTGTAAATATTAAATTATTTCTAGTTTTTTTTTTTAAAAATAATTCTCTAAAATAACCTCTATAATCATAAATATTTTTAGAATCAAATATCTCCAAACCTTTAAAATTTGTTTTCAAAATTTTCATTTACATAAACATCTATTAAAATTTTAAATAATTTAAACTCTTATAATACTTATTGCATTTTTTAAAATAACTTTTTATTTTATCATAAATCTATATAAATTAATATTTACTCAATTATTATTATGGTTAAAAAAGCATTAGTATGTTATTTATATACAGGATTTGATAGTATTCAAAAAATTAATGATTTTGCCAAACATTATAAAAAATATAGGTCTGGTTTAAAACATAAATTAATAATTTGTTTTAAATTATTAGATTCTAAAGATATCGAGAATGCTAAAAAAAGCCTTAAAGCAATTAAATTTGAAGCATTTATAGATCCTTGCAAAATCAATGATTGGGATTTTGGTAGCTATAAAAGAGTTGCTAAAAAATATTATAACAAAGATATACTTTTTTTAAATAGCCATTCTTATCCAATTTGTCATAACTGGGTAAAGAAGTTATTTTATTATAAAAATAAGAAAACTGTTATTGCAACCAATGCTTCATATGAAAGTATACTAGACTCTATTAAGCTTAAGGGCCAAATTCATAAAATAATTAGATACTTAATTAGAAAAAATAAATTTTCTAAAGATTTTACAAATTTTCCCAATCCACATATCGGCACGAATTCATTTTTAGTTAATTCAAAATATTTTTATAATTACCTAAAAAATAAAAGTCTCAAAAACAAATATGATACATTAAAAATAGAAAGTGGAAAAAATAGTTTAACCAATTATTTTAAAAGAAAAAAACTTGATATTTATGTTGTTAATTCTGATGGAAATAAATTTAATGAAGCAAATTGGAAATTTAGTGAAACATATATGTATAAAAATCAAATGAAAAATATCATTTCTGATAAATATACAAGAAGTTATAATTTAGCTAATAAGAATAAAAAAAATCTTGCCATGAAAAATACATGGGGATAATTATGAATTATGCATTTTTAAATAAGTTTTTATCTAAGGGTTTCACACGTTTTTTTCCGAAAACTGTTAATCGTAAACTTTTTCGCAAATATAAAATTTTTTTTGTTCCAACAAATTTAACAACGTTACCAAGTAATTTTTATCCAATTTCTACAAATTTAATCAAACAGGAAGATTTAGTATTTAAATATAATAAACATAAAAAACTAATTAATCAAACTACCAAAAAAAATTTAGATAAATTTTTGTTAAATTGTTTTGATAAATCAAATTTTTCTTTTTTTGATATTGGTGGAGAGAATATCGATTTATATTTACATTTGTCTCGAAAATTAAAAATTTCTAATTATTATCTATACAATTTTAAGAATCTGATTTTGTTATTTAAAAAATTAAAAAAAATATTTAAATTTAATAATTTTTTCCCTGTCACTAATCTTAATTCAATTAATAAAATTGATTTTGCTTATTTCGGCTCCTGTATTCAATATTTTAAAAATTATAAAACTTTCTTAAAATCCATTATTAAGAAAAAACCTAAATATATTTTTTTTTCTGGTACAAGTTTTTTTCATGATAAGTTAATCAAAGACTATATTATTGTAAAACAAACTAATTATCTTCCTAATACAATTTATTTATTTTTTTTTAATCTTAATAATTTTATAAAATTCATGAATATAAATGGTTACAAAATTGTTTTTTTTGAAACCAATAAATCTGCAAAAGTGAATTACAAAAATTTTTCTCATTTTTTAAAAAAAGTTGAATATCTTGATGTATTATTTAGGAAAAAATAATATTTTTAATTTTACAGAAGAATCCACACAACTGTTACTTTCACATTTTGTACGATTTTACTTTTTTCAATCAAAGTTTTATAATTTAATCTTATTTAAAGCATTATTCTTAAATAAATTTGCTTCTTTAATATATCTTCTTACCATTTCTGTAGATTTATGACCTGTCATTGCCATAATATTTCTTTCTTCCACTCCTGACTCAGCCGCAGATGTTGCAAAGCCTGATCTTAAGCTATGGCCTGAATAATTTTTACTGTTTATTCCAGCTAAATTTAAATACTTTTTAATAAGTAAAGCTACAGTTTGATCTGTTAATCTATTTTCTGATAACTTTGATCCTTTCACAAATCTTCTGAATACAGGACCTGAGGTTATTTTTGATATATCTAGCCAATTTTTTAAAGATACCACAGGGCAATATTGAGAGCTATCAAAGTAGGGTAGAGCTTTCGTAAAACCTTCACCAAATTGGTCTGTTTTAGATCTCTTAATATTTATTTTTAAGCCTTCTGGAACGAAATCCAGATCATCATAATCTAATGAGACTATCTCATTTCTCCTAAATCCACCTGAAAAGCCAATTAATATTATAGATCTATCTCTAAATTTTTTAATTTCTCGCTTATTTTGCTGATCTATAATATTAATTATTAATTTTAAACTGTTGATTAATATAGGTTTTTTAGCTTTTTGAATACTACCTTTCCTTCTTTTAATACCCATAATATTTTCAATAATTGCAGGATGTTTTGTGTCTAAATAGTGCCCTTTTAACTTATGGATGACACCTATTGATACCAACCTACGCTTTAAAGTGCTCATTTTGGCGTCTTTAGCTGATAAATGAGTTAAATACAAAGAAACTATTTTAGGGTCTGATGGAAGGGACTTAAATCCATTCTGAGCACAAAAAATTCCAAAATCATTGAAGTCTGATTTATAAGCTCTTACAGTATTATTAGCCTTAGAGCTTTGTAGGTTTAATAATGTTTCTTCCTGTAATGCTTTTATATCAGTTATTATATCATTCATACATATTACTATTGATAACCATTAATTATCGTTAGTAATATATTATATGTTTATAATGTCAATAGTTTAATTTTAAAGATTAAATATGGAAATTTGATAAGAAATTATAATGAATGATATTTTAAATATTCTAGTTGCAGGTATTTTCTCATGCATAATTCTAGATATTCTTGGATATCTTTTAAAATTTATTGGAATTCCAGAACCTTCATGAGGAAT
>Ga0255758_10002814_pt1 | contig 15742 bp, 17 predicted proteins | sample 011ome_24_FD_179958 | JGI IMG/M metagenome (GOLD analysis project Ga0255758, IMG submission 179958) | Coastal salt marsh microbial communities from the Groves Creek Marsh, Skidaway Island, Georgia - 011513CT metaG (version 2) | ecosystem: Environmental > Aquatic > Marine > Intertidal zone >...
TAATGACTCTTTTACACTTTTAGATCTTTTTTCAGAAAGTAACATATTGTACTCTGACTCGCCCTCATATGAAGCATGACCATCTATATTTAGATCAATATGTTCATATTTTTTAAGCAATTCACTAAGGTTTGTTAGATTCATTTTTTGCTCAGAATTAAGCTTAAAGCTGTCAAAATCAAAGAAGATTTCACCATAATTATTTAAATAAGATGATAATGACTCAGGAAGACCTGGACATCCATTTAACTCCTTTGAACCAGGTTCGTTAGGACATCTGTCAAGTGTATTAGGGACCCCATCATTATCAAGATCAGGTAATTTACACCCTCCATTAGATTCTGGTCCAAACTCATTAGGACAATTATCTAAATCATCTGTTAGTCCGTCTCCATCACTATCAGGACATGGTTGACCATTAAGTCCAGAACTATTAGGGCATGGGTCATTAGGATCAGATACCCCATCTCCATCACTATCAGGACACCCACCCATAGATATAGAGCCAGGTAAATTTGGGCACTGATCATCTTCATCTTTTATACCATCTCCGTCACTATCAGGACACCCATTTAATTCAATTAAGCCAGGAAGATCTGGACAGTGATCTTTTTTATCAGGTACTCCATCTCCATCTGAATCTCCTTTTCCAAAATTAAATTTAATACCAACAACGTGTTGAAGATTGCTGTAGGCATTTTTTTCATCTAAAGATTTATAACTTAAACCAGTATTTAAAGCAATATTTTTTGAAAGTTGAAAGTTAATACCTGCTCCAAAAGATGGACCATAGGAGGTATTTAATGACCCAAATGAAACATCACCTTCACCATAATTAGAAAGACCATAACCTGCAAAAAGATAAGGGTCAGCATCTACTCCAAGTATTTTAGATTCACCGGGAATAGTATATTTAATTATCCCATCAATTGAATAATAATAGAGGTCTTGATTTGATATTCTAACGTCATTTTCAGAATAGTTAATCCCAACTGAAAAATTTTCAAATATATATCTTGATAAACTTAGTGATGGTAACTTATAGTTTGTGCTTTCAGCACTTTCAGCATTGACCGAATTAAACCCTACACCAAATAACCATGGATTTTCTTCTGTTTGACTGTAAATAGACGAAGAAAAGCATAGAATTAATCCTAGTGCAGTTAAATGGTTTTTCATCAGCATTAAAATATGAAAAAATTTTGTTAATACATAAGTTTGAATTATAATTATGAAAATTTAAAATATGAGTAATAAAATTTCAGTTTTAGTTATTGGATGTGGAAATATGGGAGCTTCTCATGCTACTGCATATCACAATCATAATGGCTTTGAAATATGCGGACTGGTTTCAAGAGGAAAAAGTAAAGAGGACTTAAATAAATCCTTAGGATCTAATTATCCTTTATTCTCTGACTTCAAAGAAGCAATTTTAAATACTAAACCTAATGCAGTTTGTATATCTACATATCCAGATACGCATGAAGAAATTTCATTATTTGCCCTTGAAAATAACTGTCATATTTTTTTAGAAAAACCAATTGCAGCTGATTTGATTGGATCTAGAAAAATTATTGAAAAAGCAGAGGAAAAAAACAAGAAGTTAGTTATTGGCTATATATTAAGACACCATCCTATATGGAAAGAGTTTATAAAAGAGTCGAAGAAGCTCGGTAAGCCCCTTGCAATGAGGATGAATCTAAATCAACAAAGTTCAGGAGAGACATGGGATGTTCATAAAAGTCTTCTTGCATCTTTAAGTCCTATTGTTGATTGTGGTGTTCACTATTTGGATGTTATGTGTCAGATGACAGAGTCAAAACCTTTAAGTGTTTCAGCTATTGGAGTAAGATTATCCGATGAAGTGCCTAATGATAATTATAACTATGGCCAATTACAAATTAGATTTGAAGACGGATCAGTAGGATGGTATGAAGCTGGTTGGGGTCCAATGATAAGTGAGACAGCTTTCTTTGTTAAAGATGTAATTGGTCCCAAAGGATCAGTTTCTATTGTGTCTGATGATGATGTATTCGAAAAAGATTCTGATAATTTAGAAAATCATACTAAAAACAATTGTTTAAAAATTCATAGTTCTGAATTAGATGAAAATCACAAGTTCGTATCACCTAATAAAAAGATTGTATATGATGAAGATCCATCTCATCAAGATTTGTGTGACAACGAACAAGAGTTTTTCTATAATTCTATAGTTAATGATGAAGATCTAAAATCGCACATGGAAGATGCATATAAAAGTTTGCAGATTGCTCTTGCATGTGATGAAGCAGTAAAAAAATCTAATACTGTATTCTTAGATTAAAATAACCTTTGTTTAATTTCCATTACAATAACAATGGCAAATATTAATGCTAGTGTTCCTATAAATATTCCTCCTACACCCATTTTTTATTTTTTTTCAAATTTACATTTTTTTAAATAAAATTATTTTTAATACGTATTAATTTTAAAGCGTCTTATATTATTAAATAATTTTTAAAATTTATTAATATAAATCACAATAATTAATATAAATATTACTTTTATATTATTTTTTTATTAAATTATATTAATTATATTTGTTTATTAAATGTATAATTAATACATGTATATATAGCACAATGATTATTTCATATTTTCAAACTTCTGATAATTCAGAAGCAGAGAGTTTATCTAAAAGAGAAAATGTATACGTTGATTTATGTCCAAGTGTAATACCTTTTTCAAAGAGAGAGAAGGGGTCATTATTGATTGCTTTAATCAAGCAGAAACAAATATCTAAAGTAATTGTCCCTACTATATCAGTTCTTGGTAGAAATCAGATTGACGTTCTTAATTCAATTGATTTTTTTATTCAAAATGATGTTTCATTAATTTCTCAATTTGAAAGACTTGAAACAACCGATGAATATGGAAGAGTAAAACCTGACACTATATTATTTCTTAACTTATTTAGATCACTTGCAAATATGGAATATCAAAATAGAGCTGAGTCTCATCGTTTTGGTGTCCAGCAAGCTAAAGAGCTAGGAAGATATAAGGGAGTAGGAGGAAGGCAATTGGAATCAATTGATGAATTTTTTGATAAGCCAAAAAACATTAATATTCTTAGACATCTTAAACGCGGGGAAAGTATTAGAAGAACAGCAAAGCTTGTTGGTTCTTCTACTGGTCTAGTTCAAAAAGTAAAGAGATGGGCTTTAGATCATAACAGATTAGAGCTATAATTTACATTCATAAAATTTTAAAAACCTCTCTGTTCAACAATGGAGAGGTTTTTTTGTATCTTAACAATCTAAATCAATATATTATGAAAAAATTTTTATTATTAATTACTTTAGGTTTTTTTGTATCATGTTCTAATGTTCAACACCCAGATTATGCAAAAAATCTTGAGACTACAAAACAGTGGTTTGAGGTTTTTGTTACAGAAGATCTTGATGCAACTATGGATTTTTATGCTGATGAGCTTGAATATCAAAGTGCATTTTATCAAGGACCTATAATGAATAAAGCAGAAACTAGAGAATATCTTCAAGGTTGGCAAGATGCAATGGAAGATATCACATGGGAAGCGGAGAATTATCTTCCTGGAGCTGATCCAGAAACTGGAATACCAAATGGAAGTGTTAGAACTTATGGCTATTGGTCCGGAACTAACACTGCATCAGGTAAATCCTTCAAAGGATTATGGTACCACTATTTAACTTTTAATGAAGAAGGTAAAATTATTAATGGTGGTGACTTTGGTGATGCAACAGGTCTTGTAATGTCAGTAATGCCAGATCAAGAATAAATTTGTACTCCAAAAATATTAAAACCTTTTCATTGCAAAATGAAGAGGTTTTTTTATATAATTGAGCCCATACTACCCCCATCAACTCTAATTGATGCACCATTAGTCCCCGACGATAGTGGACTTGAGAAGTACAAAATTGTATTTGCAACCTCACTAACAGTTAGGAATCTTGAAATTAAAGAAGAATCTCTAACATCTTTAAAAAAGCTTTCCTCTACTTCCTCTTTTGTCTTATTTTCTCTTTTTGCAGTTTCTGTGAGAAATTCTTCTGATCCTTCTGACAATGTAGATCCTGGCACTATAGTATTTACAGTAACATTAGATCCTTTTGTAAGCTTAGCCAAACCACTTGAAAATACACTTACTGAAGCTTTAGATACACTATAACTCAATAGGTCACCTGGAACAAGCGTGGAGCATTCAGATGAAATAAAAATTATTCTCCCCCAATTTTTTTTAATCATTTTAGGAAGAAAATATTTAGATAATTTAACTCCACTCATCAGATTTACTTTGAAATGATCGTCCCAGTCTTCTTTTGTCTCATCAAAAAAGTTTTTTCCTCTAAAGATTCCAACATTGTTTATAAGAATATCAATATCATCCGGAATTTCATCTATAAGTTTTTCAACTTGAGAGTCATCTAAAAAGTCAGTAACTATTCCACTTGCATTTTTATTATTAAGCTTTGATAGAGCATCATCTACACTAGATTTTGTTCTTCCATTAATAATAACCTGGGCTCCTTCATCTAGAAATAACCTAGCTGTTTCATAGCCGATACCTTTAGTGGATCCTGAAATAAATACCTTTTTATTTTTTAAATTAAGATTCAATTTATCTTTAATTTTTACCACTTATCTAGACCAAGAACTTTTCTTCCTAAAGAAGATAATTCCGCAGTTTTATACTTTTTTTGTTCCCAATTTCTTGGATCGCCAGGAAAGGCATAGCCCTCAGGTGCAATTCTATTCTTCCATGAATTAACCCTCCATTGTACAAGAGCATCATCATCTTCTTGAGCAGGCATCATTGAAATATATTGAGCAATTCTGACTTTATCTTTTGAATTGTTAGGCCTAATTCCGTGCGGTTGTGTGCTATTAAATATTAATAGATCTCCTGCTTCAAGAGATACCTTAACAAGTTTATCTTCAAGCCCTGTAATGTCTGGTTTAAATTTATCTCTACCCTCTGGCTGAGAAAGTTTCCAAGTTTCATAGTTTTTATATAACCAAGGAATACATTGAAATCCTCCCATATTTTGATCAGTTTGATCTGACAATGCTAAAACGCCTTGAACATTTTGGGGTTTTGTATCAGGGTCATAATCCCAATGTATAAATCCTTTATATTCAAATCCTGGCCTTATTGGAAAATTAAGATTAGCCCTATCAATAGTTACCCAAAGTTTTTCTGTTCCCCATATATCAACAAATGCATCATATACCTTTTGGTATTGCCTGTTGTTCCATAGGTGTTGATTGTTATATACTTCAACCATTCCAGTACCAGCAAGTTCTTTCATTTGCATTTCTGCCCTAGCGTCAGCATACCATGTTGAAGGATCCTTAGGGTCCTTATCATCAAATTCCCATATAAATTCAGCAGTTTCTAAGGCTTGTTCTCTAGGTACAGCATTTTTTATAACTATATATCCATTATCTCTCCAAAATTTCCAATCTTCAATTGATAGAACTCTTAGAGAATCTTCAGTAGCTTCTGTTCTTAGTTTTTTAATAGAGCTCTTAGCAGTTGATGGGTTGCCTGGAATTTCTTTGTGATCATTTTTAGGAATCATACTCATATTAATAGTTTTTTACTAATTTAAAAAAAACAAAATGAATTTCTTTAAATTTGATATATGTCAAAATTTGATCGTAGAAATTTTATTAAGACAACATCTTTAACTGCTGCTTTTGCATCATCCTATGTTTTTTCATCAACTAATTCAAGAAAAAACGAACAAATGTATATGGGTGATTTTAGTGCTCCAAAATTAAATAAAATAAAAGCTGCATTCCTTGGAGTAGGATATAGGGGTAAAGGTCATCTTAAGCTTTTTGCTTCTCTTCCGGGGACTGAAGTAGTAGGAATATCGGATCTATATGAAGAAAATATTTTAAGATCAAATAAGATTTTAGAAAATATGAACATCTCAACAGATTCAATTAAAACTTATTGGGGAAATGATAAAAAGTGGAAAAAAATGCTAAGTGAAGTAAGGCCTGATATAGTCTTCATTTCTACTGATTGGAATAGTCATGGTGAGATGGCCGTTGAAACTATGAAAAATGGAGCACATGCTTTCGTTGAAGTACCACTTGCAATGACAATAAAAGAATTATGGGATATTGTTGATACTTCTGAAAAGTATAAAAAGCATTGTATGATGATGGAAAATGTTAACTATGGAAGAGAAGAGTTGATGTTTTTGAATTTAATTAGAAATGGACAATTAGGAGATCTTCTTCATGGTGAGGCTGCCTACATTCATGATTTAAGATTTCAAATGAATGAAGAAACAAGAGGGACAGGATCCTGGAGAACTCTAGAGTATGAGAAAAGAAGAGGTAATTTGTATCCTACTCATGGACTTGGACCAGTATCACAGTATATGAATTTATTAAGATCTGAGGACACATTTAAAACATTAGTTTCTTTCTCTTCACCTGCTATGGGTAGAAAAAAGTTTGGTAAAGAAAATTTTCCATCAAATCATAAATGGAATAATCTGAATTATCAAAATGGTGATATAAATACTTCAATTATTAAAACTTACCTCGGAAGAACAATAATGGTTCAATGGGATGAGACAAGTCCAAGACCTTACACAAGGCTAAATTTAATTCAGGGAACCAAGGGTATATTAGCAGGTGGGCCAACTAGAGCTGCATTTGATAAAGGATTTGAAAACTATACTAAAGATTCAAAAGAATGGGTTAAAGGTGAAGGAATAGATCGACTGTATGAAAAATATGATCATCCTTTATATAAAAGATTAAATAATCAAACAAAAAATACAGGTCACGGGGGAATGGATGGTATAATGATGTATAGAATTGTTGAATGTCTTAAAAATGGACTACCTCTGGATCAAAACGTATATGAAGGGTGTGCTTGGAGCTCATTAATTGAACTAACTTCAAACTCTGTTAATAATGATGGTGAGCCTCAATCTTTTCCTGATTTTACAAGAGGAGACTGGGTTAATACTAAAACATTTGATATTATTTCTTGATGTATAAAAAGATAATATCCAAAGCACCAGGAAGAGTATGCCTGTTTGGTGACCATCAAGATTATCTAGGATTACCAATAATAGCCACAACAATAAATAATGAAATTAAATTAGAGGCTACTCAAAATAATGATAGAAAATTTAAAATTATTAAAAAAGACCTAGGATCAACTGATGTTATACCAATTGATTTTGAATATGATTCAGATGAAAAAGATTTTTTCAAAATTGCTTTAAATGTTCTAAAAGATTTTGATTGTAAACCTGATATGGGGTATGATATTAATATTACTAGTAAAATTCCAATAAATTCTGGTTTATCGAGCTCATCTGCATTAATTGTAGCATGGGTAAATTTTCTTCTTAATACATTTACAAACCATGAAGTGACTTCAAATTTATTAGCTGAAATCTCATATAGAATAGAGGTGCTGGAGGTAGGAGGTTCAGGTGGAAAAATGGATCAATACACTATTGCTAATGGAAAAACAATTTATTTAGATACTAAGACTGATAGTATTGTACCTTTTAATCATAAATTATGTGATATGATTGTTGGTGTATCAAATCAGAGTAAGGATACACAAGGACTCCTAAAAAAACTTAAAGAGAATGCATTAAAATCAATTCAAATTGTAAAAAATCATTATGCCGATTTCAGTTTTACAAAGATTGACAATGTAGATTTAAATAAATGTTTATCGTTTCTTGATGATAATTTAAAACCATTCTTTAGGGCAGCTGTAGGTAACTACAGAACTACTATAAAAGCAAAAAATGAATTCCAAAAAGATAAACTTGATATTATTAAAATTGCACATTTAATAAATATTCACCATAATTTTTTAAAAAATGATTTAAAAATTACTACTCCAGAAATTGATGATATGATAAGTATTGCAAAAGATAATGGCTCAATTGGCTCTAAAATTGTTGGTTCAGGTGGTGGAGGATCTATTGTTTGTCTGTCCCAGGATCAATCTTGTTCACTTAGAATTGTAAATGAATTAAAAAAATATGGTGTTAAGGATGCCTTCATTGCTCATATGGGCAAGGGTCCAACTGTTTCTTATGAATAATATTCCTTTAATTATTATGGCTGCAGGTGTATCATCTAGAATGAAAACTTCTAATGTAAGCACTGATCTTTCAGAGGATCAGGTTTATCAATCTAACTCTCGAGCTAAGGGATTTATTGAGATAAATGAAAAAAATGAAACTTTGATTTACCATATTATCAAGAATTCAATTACTGCAGAAATTCAAGACTTTTATGTGATTCTATCAGAAGACTCAATTGAACTTCAAAATTATCTTAAAAAAATTGAAAAGAAATTATCAATTAAAATAAGATTTGCATTTCAAGATTACTATGGTAATCCAAAACCAATGGGAACAGCTGATGCAATATATCAAGCTATGAATCAATTTCCTATTCTAAAATCATCAAGGTTCTTAGTATGTAATTCTGATAATATATACTCGGTAAAAGCAATTAAAACTTTAAAATCAGAGCTTATCCATAATTCAATGATTGCTTATAACTCCAAATGTCTTGAGTTTAGTGAGGAAAAAATATCCTCTTTTTCAATTTTAGAGATTAAAAATAAATTTTTGTATAAGATTATTGAGAAGCCAACAATCAATCATATTAGAAATATTACTGACGAAAAGTTTATAAGCATGAATATTTTTTCATTTTTTGGTGATCAAGTATATGATTATCTAAGTAACTGTGAAATTAGTCAAGATAGGGGGGAAAAAGAGATTGCTACAGCTATCCAAAATATGATAAATGATAGAAATGAATCTATCAAGGTTTTTAAAATTTGTGAGCATGTTCCAGACCTAACCTATAAAAATGATATAGAATTGATAAATAACTTTTTAAAATAAAATTAACTTTCAACCTGACTACAAGACTTTATATCACATTATCTTTGTAGGTAACTCATAAATATGAAAAGATTTATAATTACATCAATAATTTTACTAACCTCCTGTGATATAAGTTCACAAAAAGCAGTTGACAATCCCCAGCCAGTCAATCAAATTGATAATAAAAGCTATGATGGTATGAGTAGGGCCTACTTTGCATCTGGATGTTTCTGGTGTGTTGAAACAATTTATGAAAGTTTAGATGGAGTTAAAGAAGTTTATTCGGGTTATGCTGGTGGTTCAACAGTTAATCCAAATTATTATCAGGTTATTTCAGGTAAAACAGGGCATGCTGAGGCTATAGAAATAATCTATGACAATAAGGTAATCTCTTTTGATACACTTCTAAAAGTTTTCTTTGATTCTCATGATCCAACAACACCTAATAGGCAAGGTCCAGATTATGGAACTCAATACAGATCTATAGCGTTTTACTCAAATATTGATGAAAGAAGTAAAATTAGAAATTACATTGATTTGTTATCTACAAATTCAATTTTTGGAAAAAAAATTATTACTGAGGTAAAAGAGATAAGTAAATTTTACTATGCAGAGGACTACCATCAAGACTTTGAAAAAAAGAACCCTTACAGTCCGTATATTCAAAGTGTTTCTATACCTAGATTTAATAGATTTAAGCAAAAGGCATCTAATTATGTTAAAATTAAGGATGATCATTAGAATATTTTTCACGTTGGTTATCAACTTGTTTTTAGTTTCATGTTCTAAAGAGGATCAATTATCAGAAAAAGATTTATGGCATTCACTAAATATTGATAATTATGAAATGACTCAGCAGATCTCATGCTTTTGCTATCCTTATGAATTTGTTCTTCCCAAGTCTATTAAAGTTGAGAATGATAAAATTGTCTCAATTGATGGGAAAGATCCAATGAAAACTGTTGGCTATGAATCATTTTATTCGATTAATTCTCTTTTTAATTTTATTGAAAGTAAGCTGAACGAAAATCCAGAATTCTATGAAATAAATTATAACAAAGAATATGGTTATCCTGAGTCAATTTATTTTGATATGTCTAAAAGGATTGCAGATGAGGAAATAGGATATTATATTTCTGACTTTAAAATTTTAAATAATGATTAAAGTTAATATTGAGAAGAATAATAAAGATTTTCAAATACTTGAAAATCAAGAAGTTTTGATAAGGGGAATAAAGCCGAAGTGGTATTCAAGCCAATTAAACTTTTTTTATAACAGTAGAACTTATCAGATAAAAAAGAAAAGCTTTTGGAGTTCACATTATAATGTTTTCCAGGGAAGTAAAATTGTTGGTGTATTTAATTATAAATGGAAAACAGGAGGATATTCCCTTGTTATGAATGATTCAAAAAAAGCATATTCATTAACTCAATCAAATAAGGGTGGAATGTGGAGAATTGAAAAATTATATACTCTTATAGAGGATGGGACAAAACCAGTCTTAGCAATTAATTATTCATTTAAAAAATGGAAAGAAAATATAGAGATAGAGAAAATTGATTTAAGTGATTCTAGCCTAGACTTAATTATTTATGCTTTATTTATAATGAGGAGATTACAATCTGCAGAGTCTGCTGCTGCTTCACCAGGTGTCTATGGGTAAATTAGTTGACATATATGGTAACAAATATGTAGTTAAGGATATATTAGCTTTTAAGGAGCATATAATTAAATACCATACTCTAAATGGAAATCCTGATGGAAGTATACATGAAGAAAATGGTTACTACTTTAAAGTAGATAATGAATTTTATAATAAATTAAAAAATCTATAATATATTTATAATGAGACTATTATGAGGTATTATCTTTTTATTTTTTTGTTTATAATTGGTTGTTCAAATATTCTCTATAACCATAATGATACAATGTCAATGTTAGTATCAAAGCAGATGGTAATTGATAAATTTGGTGAGCCCACTGAATTAATTAAAAGAGAAGGTTATGATGAATACTATTATGATTTTGGGGTATTTGAAGAACGTGTTAATTATTTTGATCCACAAATTTCAACAGTTACTCGACAAACGGATTCTGTATATTCTCCTGCAAATTCTGAGGTTGCGCCTCAATTTAGGATACAGCTAACTCAAAAATATTTAAAGTTCCATATAACTGGAGAAAAAGTAATTTACTGGGAAAGTCAAGCAGTAAACTTTCCAACAAAAAAAAATGACTAATTGTTACATAGCAGTTACTACAAATAGATTCAAAAATCAAAATTTAAATTTTAATTTACTATTATTGACCTTAGACAATTTTTATGGCAGTTAAAGCATATACCAAGGAGAATCAAGCAAATGGTAATTTTAATGGAGGTGAAATTCTTGAGAAAAAACCAATAGGATTTCCACAGGATGGTGGTATGTTAAGACCTTACTCAAATTTGTTTTACTGGGCTCACGCTTGGGCTCCAAAGAATGACAGTATTATAGGTCTTCATCCACATCGAGGTTTTGAGATATGTAGTTTTGTTTTAAAAGGGGAAATTGAACATTATGACACTCTTTTGGATAAATGGATAACTCTTAAAGAGGGCGATGTTCAAGTTATTAAAGCAGGTAAAGGAATATCTCATTCAGAAAAACTAAAAAAAGGTTCCGAGATATTTCAAATATGGTTTGATCCTAATCTTCATGAGTCGTTATATGAAGAAGCAAATTATAGTGATTATAAATCAAAGATCTTTTCGATTAAAAAAAAGGATGGAAAGGAAACTAAAATTATTTCAGATATTAATAATCAAATAGATTTAAAATCTGATTCAATTCAAATTTACCAGCATTCATTCACTAAAGGTATGTATGACCACGAAATAGGTCAAGATAGATTCCACTCAATCTTCATCCAACACGGGAGACTAAAAATAAATGACGAAATCTTCAATTCCGGAGATTTCTTAATAGTTGATAGTGAAGTCTCGATAAGTATTGAAATAATGTCAGATACAAAAGTATTTGAAATTATTTCACCAATTGAGCTTCCCTTTAAGACATATGCTGAAATGCACAATATTAGTTAACAATAACTAATTTCAATACTCTGCCTGAAAATAATTCAAATAATTCGTCAATAGACTCTTCTGATTGAAAAGATATTCTAATAAAACCTTCTCCAAAGCTTAAGTATGCTGATGTACTGTTATCTGAATTAAGAAATACTTGTGGAAGTTGACTCCATCTATCAGGTCTATCATCTTCATATGTTCTTTGTATATAAGCAGTAATATTTGCATTATCGTAAACTTCCTTGGTTATTTCAGGAACAGCTATTTCAAAGTTTCCATACCTTTCATCATCACTAATTTCATCCAATTGATTTGGCACTTCAATAAGTACAATCTCATTTTGGACTCCGTTAACTATTGTTTCAGCCATTTGGTTGCCAGAACCAGTTGCGCATGATGATAAAATAAGTGAGGGTATTAGTATTAGAAGTATGTGTCTCATTTTTAATTTTTTGTAAAGTTAGTTTTATAAAATTCGAAAGCCTGACTCACTAGGTGCGCCAGGCTTTCTAATTCTCTATTCACGATTGAAATTTATTTCAAATAGTAGTTAATTTGACTACTTTTTAATGTTTAGAGTTTTGTAAGTTTTATCTCTGCTTTCGCTTTGAACGTTACGGCGAATTTTTCCGTCCCTTTCACTTACTTAAATAAAAGTAGAAAAATAATTGAGAAATACAAACTTTTTCTACTAAATTGTTAATAACTTTCAGTAAAATGCTGTTTTTCAATTAGTTAAAATTAAATTTTAACACTCACAGCAAGTACAATCACATGAATTCTGACAGTTACATTTTAAACAGTTACAATCCATTGTATTAAATTTTTGAATCATATCTAAGATAGTTAAAATTTAAACTAGATTAATTATTAATCTCATTATATATATATATTTTTGCAGGGAACGGGCAATTAGTTCAACTGAATAGAACAGAAGATTACGGCTCTTCAGATGGGGGTTTGAGTCCTCCATTGCCCTCTAAATTTTTATTTTGGATTTTTTAGGTATTTTATTTGGAATTATTCTTCTATCTCATGGTGGTGATGTACTTACAAAATCTTCCGTTGACTTATCATTAAAGTTTTCTGTCCCTAAAATTATAATTGGTATGACTGTTGTTTCATTTGCTACATCTGCACCTGAGCTTATTGTCAGCTTAAATGCAACCTTAAATGGATTCTCAAATTTTGCTATAGGTAATGTAATAGGATCAAATATTGCTAATATTGGACTAGTTCTTGGAATAATAACAATTATATACCCCATTACCTTACAGCAAAGATTTTATACTTCTGATTTTCCTATCCTAATGCTTTCAACTTTTTTATTTTATTTACTATTAGTAACTGGCAATAAAATATCTAGAGGTGAAGGTATTGTTCTCCTTGTTTTGATTTCCCTGATACTTATATATTTATTCTTATATCAAAAGAAGAGTATTTCAGAGTTCTCAGATGTAGGTGATACCTCTAAAATCTCTATTCCTAAATCGATTTTTTATGTATTATTTAGTGGGTTGCTTTTATGGCTTGGCTCTGAAACTTTAATAAAGTCTGCTATATCTGTAGCAAACAAATATGAAATATCTGAGAGAGTAATAAGTGTAACAATGGTTGCTATTGGAACAAGTATTCCTGAATTAGCTGCATCTGTTGTAGCATCAATAAAAAAACAAAATGATCTTTCGATAGGTAATCTTATTGGATCAAATATTTTTAATCTACTGGTAGTGATTGGAATTACATCAACAGTTTTACCAATTGAACAAATTGATTCCAAAATTATTTTTAGTGATATGTTGTGGGTAATCCTTTTCTCAGCTGTAATTCTTCCATTAGCTTATTTGAAAAGAAGAAATATTCTGACAAGAAAAAAAGGGATTATTCTATTAACATTATATTTAATTTTCATAATCCCTTTATTACTTAGTTAAGAAGTTATTCCGTTAGGATACGCTCTTTACTGTTTTTACAATTATTGCAGCTACTTTGTATGGGTCAGCATTTGATGCAGGTCTTCTGTCTTCTAACCATCCTTTCCATCCACTCTCAACAGTCATTATAGGAATTCTAATAGATGCACCTCTATCTGAAACCCCATAACTGAATTCAGTGATTGACTGAGTTTCATGATCACCAGTTAATCTTTGATCATTATATGCACCATAAACAGCAATACAATCATCAACAACAGGTCTAAATGATTCACATATTTTTTCATATGTCTCTTTAGATCCACAAGTTCTTAGAGTATCATTTGAGAAGTTTGCATGCATACCAGATCCATTCCAATCAGTTGCTCCAAGAGGTTTAGGGTGATATTCAATTTTAATAGCATAATCTTCTGCTATTCTTTCTAGCAAATATCTAGCTACCCACATTTCATCACCAGCTTGCTGAGCTCCTTTAGCGAATGTTTGAAATTCCCATTGACCTGCAGCAACTTCAGCATTTGTTCCTTCAACGTTAATTCCTGCCTCAAGACATACGTCAAGATGACGATCCATTATTTCACGTCCAAAAGTATTTGCACCTCCAACTGAACAATAGAATTGTCCTTGAGGAGTTTGATCTTTAGGAAATCCTAGAGGTAAGTTAGTCTCAGTATCCCAAAGGAAATATTCTTGTTCGAAACCAAACCAAAAGTCATTATCACTATCATCAATAGTTGCTCTTCCGTTTGACTCGTGAGGAGTACCATCTGCATTTAACACCTCAGTCATAACTAGAAAACCATTCTTTCTTTCGGGGTCTGGATATATTGCTACTGGTTTTAATAAACAATCTGAAGATCCTCCTGGAGCTTGTTGGGTTGAAGAACCATCAAAAGACCACATAGGACAGCTAGAAAGTTTACCGTCAAAGTCTGAAACGACTTTAGTTTTACTTCTAAGGCTTTGAGTTGGTTTGTACCCATCAAGCCATATATATTCTAATTTAGATTTGCTCATAGTTATAATTATTTGTTAAGTGCGCCAATTTAATTTTTTTTGAATTTTAAAGATGTTGATAACCTCAATTTTAATGAACTTTTATTAATCTATTATTTTATCGAATAAAAATTGTTAAATACATATAAAATTGAATGAAAAATTGAGAAAAATGCATTACAATAAATCATTTTTAATTTCATATAATAAATTCATTATCAGTGATAAAAACATGAAATCTAAATTATATTAAATAGAAAATTTAAGCTTATATGTTAATGGTAATTTATTAAAAACTTATTAAGATTTTTTTTTGATAACTTTGCTGTGAATAATGACCAATAGATATAAATTAAGGGGTGTTTCTTCTGATAAAGAAGATGTTCACAATGCAATAAAAAATCATGATAAAGGTCTGTATCCAAAAGCCTTTTGTAAAATCCTTCCTGATTTAATTTCAAATTCAGATGATCATGCATTAATTATCCATTCAGATGGTGCTGGTACCAAATCATCTTTAGCATATATTTATTGGAAAGAAACAGGTGATCCTTCTGTATGGAAAAATATAGCTCAAGATTCCATCGTGATGAATCTTGATGATGTTGCTTGCGTTGGTGCAATTGATAATATTGTAATCTCATCTACAATTGGAAGAAATAAAAATAAGATTCCTGGTGAGGTAATTTCCAATATAATTTCTGGAACTGACGAAATATTAAATTTTTATAGAGGTCTCGGAATAAATATTCATAGTGGTGGTGGAGAAACTGCTGATGTTGGTGATCTTGTAAGAACTATAATAGTAGATTCTTGTATGACAGTT
>Ga0255758_10002817_pt1 | contig 15725 bp, 26 predicted proteins | sample 011ome_24_FD_179958 | JGI IMG/M metagenome (GOLD analysis project Ga0255758, IMG submission 179958) | Coastal salt marsh microbial communities from the Groves Creek Marsh, Skidaway Island, Georgia - 011513CT metaG (version 2) | ecosystem: Environmental > Aquatic > Marine > Intertidal zone >...
TTAGTACTAATGTAAACACCTTCTTTATTAAGTCTTGACCATGTAACATTTAGGGCCGCAACTTGCTCATAAAAGGTATCTACTAGTTCTTCAACATTTGGATCTTTCATTTTCTTCTCCAGTTATTAGGGGACGCTCTTGGCGTCCCCTAGTTAACAATTAAGACTTCTTTTTAGTAGCAGCCTTTTTAGTTGTTGCTTTTTTTGTTGCCGTTTTCTTTGGCGCTGGTTTAATCACAACAGGTGTTGTTACATTAGGATCTGTTGGAGTATCATCACCGCCATTGTCTGTATCTAACTTTGATTGAATATACTTTAGCAAAATGCCGTAAGCAGGAAGGAACACAACTAGTCCCACAACAATCTTAGTTAGTGTATTGTTCTGTGCAACAATATGCCAGTTAGCACCAATCCATGACAATTTACCTTCTGCATCTGTGGCTCCTGCAAATGCCACATAGAAGAACGAATAAGTGTCAATGATGTTGGCTGCAATAGTTGAAATTGCTGGTGCCGCCCACCATGCATCTGAACGCTCTCTAATTGCCTGGAATACATATACATCAAGCATAGTACCAATAGCATAAGCAGTACCTGATGCAAAGCCTACTCTATAGGCATGTTCATCACCAAGTGCTAATAGCACAAGTACTGATGCAACAATAGCAGGAATAATAGCCATTGCTACAACAGCTCTACCTGCCTCTTTACCAACCATACGAACTGTAAGGTCAGTTGCTACGACTACAATCGGGAATGTGAATGCCGCCGCGGCTAATGGAAACTCACCAAATAATGGCAAGTCAGCACCCGGAAATAAATTGAACCGGATTGTTACCAAGTAATTACTTACAGCAATTACAAGGGTGTGTAGGATTACTAGTTTATTAACTAGAGCTCTATCTACACCTTCTAGTAGTTTTGAGAACATAATGTCTCCTCCTTGTTTTGTATTAACGTGGCGCAAATTCTTGTTGCAATTTGATATTATTAAAGAACTCTTCCTTTACATCTGCGTTAGTAAAGAAACTGCCCTTTAGTACAGTTGTTTGTGTCAAACTACTGTGAGCCATAATACCACGATTCTCACAACAACCATGCGTTGCTTGGATATAGACACCAACATCTTCTGAGCCTGTTGCTCTTCGGATTTCTCTGTTAATGTCCATAGCAAGTTCTTCTTGTAATGTACCTCGCCTTGCACACCACTGTGCAATTCGAGTATACTTACTCAAACCAATAAGTGTATCAGCGGCAATAATACCAATATATGCTACACCTGTTACTGGTTGATGATGATGTGAACAAACACTTTTTAGTTCACTACGGACTACCAACATACCATCATATTTTTCATTTGTAATATTATCTGGTTCGTTAGGAAATGCCGTGGCGGGTGGCGCATCATCATACCTCCCGCTCATTAATTCATTGATATACATTTTTGCGAGACGTCTTCCAGTGTCCATACTATTAGGATCTGTATGACGATCAATAACTAATCCATCAAGAACGTTCTCAAATGTTCCAGTTAGTTCATCAATTAATGATTCTTTATCACCCTCGTTGAGATACTGACTGATATTATCACCAGCCCAATAACGACCGTTGGCCGCCTCAATTCTTTCTTTAATTAATTCGGAAGTCTTTTTCATATACTATGTTCCTTTTATAGTTGTGTACAGTTTGTTGCCATCAAAAAATGTATCAGCATTTTCAACAACAGATGCACAAATTTCTTCTATGTTATTTGCATTGAGTAATGTTGTCATTTTCTCAATTACCTGTGGTTTAAATTTCATATAACTATCCCAGTCTTGAGTCCATTCGCTATCATATAGTACTTCTGGTGAAGCCATTTCACTATAACTTAAACGATCTGGAACAAACGGAATAGTATCTACTAGAGCACCTTCATACCAACTAATGCCTAGTGTTTCCTGTAAGTTTGCACTAAACACCATTTTGCTTTTTGCAAGCAATTCATGATATTCATGCTTTGTAAGTTGTTTATTTTGTGCAAATATAAATTGATAATCACTAAAATATAACGCCAAATCTTTAAAGATTTCAGGTTGTTTTTCAGGCGCAATTCTATGTGGGAAAAGAATAATGTTTTCTTTTTTAATTCCTTTATATGGAGCAAGTTCATCTTTAAGATACTCCATGGGCCAGCCAACAATCTTTGGATGATTGGTGGTATAATCATAACTATTTTTAAAAGTTTTAGCAAATAGTTCCACGTGAAATTGTGTAGCAAAGAAGTTATCATCATAACAATGATACATACTTACTTCTGCTTGTCTAACCCAAGGCTTATTACCAATTAGTCTACCTAAGAAATCAGCCGGATCATAACTACCAGCATGCCACAGCCCACCAATGCGAATCCTAACACCCAGTAATTCTGCCATGTAGCGTAATTGAATAACTGTAGGATTCCAAGCATCAGTGTAAAGAAAATAATCTTCATCCTTAACGATTCCATTGCAAAACATCTCTCCAATTTGCATAAGTTGATTGCTTTTATATACATTGGTGCCGCCAAAGTTGAGGAACGCCCCAGGCGTAGTAGCCTGAGGTGTCTCACCACCACTGATTACAACTACTTCTGTGTCAATAGCATTGCGAAGTTGCTCTGGTAGATATTTTTTCCATTGAGCAGTATAACGAGTTTCTACTGCTTCAATGTCTACAATATAGACCGTCATGCGGCCGCCTGTCTATCCCTAAAGTGGACTAATCTACCAACATGAATCTTTAGTTTCTTAGGACTGCGATCCTTGTGTATACGAACAACAACATCAAACGTAACTGCATTTTCCTTGTCAGTTGCTGTAACTTCGTATTCATAAAGTTTTCGAGATTGCTTTAAATCTCCTAAAAACGAATTAAATAATTTAGACACTTTTGCTGTGTCATTTTCATTATACATAAAGCCGTCGTATGGCTCAATAATTTTAAGAATATCATATTTGATATCTTGAAGTGTGTAGTGTCCGCCAATATAAACTGACATAGTTTTATCCTTCTTTTGGATTAAAAGTTAATGTGGCGCCGTTCTCGTTATCCTCTGCCACGGTAATTGTGATAGAACGGTTAGGATACTTTGTGTGAATTGTATTTGCTAAATCCTCAGCAATCATTTCACATGATTTGTGATTGAGTTCCAGTGTTTTATCACTGTAGAGTTTTTCCAACCAACGTTTGAATTGAATAAACTCAATGTCTCGATCATCGTGAAACACATCAATTGCTACACGAAAATGGAAGATATGTCTATGGGCTACGCCCAAAAACGATACATCATATTCGTCACCTGTAGCCAGTGCAGGATCATCCTTCGCGGCTGGGTACAAGTGAATGCCTTCTTTCTGGAATGTTACCCAGATTTGGCGTTGTGCTACTTCAAGCATGATTACTCCGGTGTTTCGATTTTTGTTCTAAGAAGTTTAAGGATTTCCCAAAGTTTCCAGTCAATTGCCTCTGCATATTTTAGCAGTTGTTCAACTTGTTCTGGAGTCAATGATGGTTTCGTTGTTCCAGAAACTGATTGTGTAGTCACTACACCACCATCATTTACTTCTTCAGTATCTTCATCAATTAATCTAATTTTTTTAGCCATTATTCATCTCCTAGTGTTTTATTAATGTTAACAATTTCTTGTTTTAGTTTTAGTTTTTCTTGCTTCATTTCGTTGATTACATCGTCAGGTGTATATTGTTTATATAACACTTTGATTTGTTTGTCAAGCTCTTTATGCTTTTCTACTAGTGTGTTTCTGTGTCTTTCTAAACTATCAATACTAACCATTTTATGCCTCCTATGTTAGTGCTTCAAGAAATTCTTCTGCTTGTTCGCTTTCTTCATCGGTGTATTCACCAGTTCCATCATTCTGTGGTTCATCGACTTCAAATAGACTGTTAAAACTATTTGTACTTGTAGCCAAAGATTTTTTTCCGTTAAAGTCTGCGAGCATTGGTGCTGCTTCTTCTAGCATTTCGTAAGGTGTTTCACTCTTGAATAGTTCCTCAATAAATTTAGAAATATACAAAATATTTCTAGGAACCCATGCATCAAACTGATCTTCCTTACTGCTTGCTTTTAACTTTCGCCAATGTTTATAACTTACATCAGTTCTAAGCAATGCAGCATCTGCGAGAGCGTTTGCACGTTGTACACTCTCAATATGTTGGTATACATTATGACTCATCAGTAATAGATAACTTAGACTATCCCAACTAGTTTTACCTTCTTTGCCGTTTTTATTAAGCATGCCAGGTTTATACCAACAAATATCTCCCATTGTAAGTCTATCTGCAACAGGACTTGTCCATGGATATGGAATACTGCTACCAGCAAGACGTTTATCATCAATAGCACTTTCCATTACATAACCAAACTTATCATTACGATGGATGTGTTGAGTATATGCTTGACCCATTGCAGTTGCAATGAATGGACTTGCACAGTCAAACATTACCTCAATATCTGGATTGACAGTTTCACGCAATGCACGTTTCACTGCTGTTAGGGCTACTGCCCAATCTAGTTTACTAGTTCCCAGGAAGTGTAGTACATCACAGACGCCTTGATCAAGTTTCTTTTCATCTCGCAACTTGAGTAGATGATGAAGCATAATATTGATATCATACTTAGTAGCACCACCAAATGCATATCCTTCAAATGGTAGATGTTTTACTGCGTCAATCCATGTATCTGCTTCCCATTTATCTCTACCTTGTAAAACATTTAGATACTTTGTTTTACCTTTACGATTTTTAACAAACCAATCACAGTTGTGTAAAGTATAATCTAGACACTGTCCAAAATCTTTAATGCCTGTTTTGGATTTGTATGGATCACTTGCAGCCATTGTAGGAATATCAAGAATCATACTATAGTCAGCAGTATGTTCAAGCCAGTTAAGAATTGTTTGCCTTAGACTGTCATCATTTTTAAAATTAGGCCAGTCACATTGAATAACACCTTTAATAATCTGAAATCCGCCACTATCGCCTAGAATGAATGTTTTTTCTCTATCTCTACCTTGAACCATATTGTCATGTTCAAGTGCTTTGTTTGTATCTAATTGGGCATGACCCGCTGAATACAAACCCCACTTGTAATTATAATATGCATCAGGGCGTAGAAAATCTAGACCGTCCAGTCCATTTTCAAAACCCTTAGGCATTCTATCTGCATCAATAAAATCAGTGCCTTGGGCTCTATATTTGCTAATAGTACGATCATAAAAACTACTAATACTTGGAAGAAATACAGAGTAGTCTTTATTCCGTTCTGTTAAATTTACTTTATTTGCCAATTTTTACACCGTAAGAGCTGGAAGAATGTAGTCATATTTTCCAATACCAGTATCAATACTGATTTGCAAAGCGCCTCGCTTTGAAATCTGCATTACACAGTTAGCACTCATTCCAAGTTTAAGAATTGCCAACACCTGTCCTAATGGCCAAGCATAGCCCTCGTTTAATTCACCATCTACATTATGAGCAAATGTTCGCTTACCTGTAAATGATCCGTCAGCGGCACCTACTGTAACAATAAGATTACCGTTGTCTGTCTTAACAGTAAAGTTAGGCTCAATGCCACCATAAATGCCAGCAATAGCCTGTAGTTCTGCTACTTTTGCCTTTGTAGGTTCAAATGTAACGTCCCATTCAGTACCTTTAAACTTTACAGTTTGTAGGTTTTGCTCAATAATCTCTTTACTCATAAAACGATATTGATCTGTGTTATTATCTTTATCTTTAAATAACAAATGATCCGGTGTGCTTACACCATTACGTTCGCGAGCTACAACTTCTACAGTTGCATCATCTTCTTTGTAGTTTGCTAGGCTCGTTACACCTGCTAGAAAACCAAGATTACCTAATCCAAATTCACCCTTAAATTCAGGCAATGCATTATGTAATGTTGCTTTAACAATGACTGTTCTTTCAGTATCCATTGCGTCCAGTGAAGTTTCGTTGTCTGAACCTGTAATTTTTACAGCATTAATAAATCCAAGACCTGCTGTCATCTTAACGATATCTTGAATTACATCTTTAGTTGCACTCATGTAGAGTCTCCTTATGTTTCGAGTTATATATAACTATATGATAATATTTAGAAAATGTCAAGCATTTTTTTGCTCAAATGAGTTTAAAATGGCCGTTTTATTTGAATTGTTCGGCAAATGGGTCAAACTCTGTACCACATTTCTGAGAGCAAATACCTAACTTACCCTCTTTAATGCTTTCTAACTTCCAACTACGTTTGATGTTATCCATGATACCACTCTCAAAAACGCCTGGAAGTCCCATATACTTTGCATTGATAGCGTCCTTGCCTCCTGCCCTATCAATAAAGTCCCAAATTTGTTCTGCTCTATAATCTTCATGCCACCACTTATACATGCGGCCGGCTGTCCAACAGCAAGGGAGAACTATACCTTCTGCTGTTACAAAGATACTCATGTCTTTAAGTATCTTGCAATCTATTTTTGCTTTATTGTAGTATTCCATCATACTACCATAAGTCTTTTCAATCTCTTTCTCTTTAGCGAGTGCTAGGTTTTGATGCTCTAACTTTTTAGGTTTCGCAAGTGTAACAGTTTGCTCACCTTTTCGATTTTGTGCTTGGTGTGTTTCCTTGCCTGTATTCTTCATACTACTAAAAAAGCGGCCAGTTTTCTTTTTAATAAACTTTTCACATCCCCATTCTTTAGCAAGTTGTTCAGCACGTTCTACATCACATTCACTATGTTCAAAAATAAGATAATCCCAACGAGCTCTGCCCCCAGCACCAATAAATGCTTTCATACTACGCTCTACATGTTCCCAGACAACACCTTGTCTGTACAAGTGGTTTGTGTTTTCTAGTCCGTCTACTGAAAAGATGACTGCACCCATTCGTCCAAATATTTTAGCAAGTTCCTGCCACCACTCTTCTTTTTGTGCGCCAGCATTTGTATTCATGCTCAACCACATATTGGGATTATGTTCTCTGAAGTAACGAAAGATTTCCAATGTATCTTTTGCACTGATAGGATCACCTAAATTGCCACACATATACATTGTGTTTAGTTGTGCAATAAAATCAGGCGGAAAGATTGTTTTACAATCTTCAAGACTTAATTCTTGTAAGTTATCTCTAATGTGCATATTAACTGCACCACCATTTTCATTACGATCACACATTGGACATGCAGCATTACAACGTTGTGTAACTTCCAAGTGAACTGTTTTAATATCTTCTACTTTATACATTAGTAAATCCCATCAAAAATAAAGTAATCGACAACAAAGGTAATCTCTGCTCCGATAAAAACTGCTAGGTAGTAATTTTTTAGCCAATCCCAGAGTTGTTTAATAAGCCACCAAGCGGCTATAACTCGTAAAGTATATTGTACATCTGCGTAGATTAAGTCGGTTATTCCCGGCAATTCCTGCGCTGAAAAAAGATATGCAAACAATCCGTTATCATAAGCAAAACTTACTTGGGCAGCAATTAGTACAGCCAAGTAATAGTTCATGTAACGGTTAAAGAACTTTACAATATGTGCCGTTACTACTAACCTATATGCTACATAGGTTGCGTTAACAAGTAATAATTCAATCATCTAATACAAAAGTCACGTCAACACCAGGACCAATTTCACTGGGCATACCACCATGTTCCATAACATAATGTTTAATTACTGCCTTATACCATAACAGACTATTATGTCTAGCAACATTATTAAACTTGAAGATACTATTATTATCTGCTGGCATTGTACTAACTACCCTTGCCGCCTCTCGCTGTAACTGTCTAGTAGTAAGCTCGTCTAAAAACATATCGAACTCATCCATTGTCATTTCTACTTCATCATTACTCATACTGTTTGCCCTAGTGTATTTTTAATACCTTTAAGTTTTACCATCATTGCTTTAGCACTATCTTTAAACTCTAATTGTATGCATTGATGACCATCTTTGTTATAAAAAACTTCTCCCAGATCCCAATCAATTCCATAGTATACACCCATGCTTGTGATCTGACTGCTTATATTAGCGATGGCATCATATGTAGCAAATGATCCTTCCATAATCCTAGTAAAGTCCATAGTTTCATATACTATGACTTCAGGATCCATTATTTTACACCAATTAACATAAAACGTTTATATAAAACAGTATCTAGTGTTCCCTTATAATATAATTTACTCATTGGATATTTTTTATAAGCCGCATTTTCATCTTTACAACAATTAGAATGCTGTGGATTATCAAAATAATCGTTTGTATGTAAGCAAACAAGTGTTCCTTCGGGTAAGTTTTCAAACCAAGTGTTATCCATATGTTCACAACTAGTATTGATTACTAAGTTTGTTTCTACACTAGTTACACCAAAGTCTTTGGTTGCCTCATCTACATCCAGATTAAACTGTTTTATCTTTGCTTGATTATCTTTAGTCCATTTGTTAACCATTTCACCACGTTTAACAGGATCAATAATTCTGCATATGTTATTATCCCATGAGATATCATTTACATTACCTAAAAGTGGTACAAATCTTTCACTTGCTGTTTCTTCCGGATATAACCGTTTGCTAGGATCTACGCATCTTGCATCTACATCTACACTGTAAATTTTATCAATATTAAAGTTTTGAAATAGGAAATGTGCTACGAAGTTATACCAGCCTCCATAGAAAACTACATTTCCTAATTCCCCTTCAGGTATAATTTTTTTGAGTTCATCCACGAGCCATAATTTACTCTTAACTTGCCCGCGGCTTAGAAAATCTCCAATATCAGGCATATCTGCGGCAATAACACCATCATCACTCCAGTAATGAATAAACTGTACAAGTGATACTAGTAGTGGATCTTCCTTCATATATTTTCGTAATAAAGTTGCAACTAGTTGTGGCTTTAAATCTACATCTAGATGCTCTTTTAAAAGTACATTCATCCAACTTTTTACATGAACTGGATCACTGTTATGACGCTGACATAACTCAATGATAACATCACGTTTGCGATACCAGTTATCTTGATAAAGTGCCTTATAGATGTCTTTCCATCTCTCATTTTGTTTTTCACCGTGAATCTCTTCAAAATTTCGGGTAAAATATTCGTCTAACCCATTCATCCAGTGATATTCACTTGTAAATTCAGAGTGCTTCATTAAACTGTTTCCTTAACCACTCCCAATCATTAATTTTGCGGAGTGCTTCTTTATTATCTTTATAATGCGTTCCAAAGTCTCGACCCTGTTCTGCACCTAATATTGCATATTCACCAAATGGTCTGTTTTCGCCTCGTGTACACCATACTTCCAAGCGATAGGCATCATCTACTTGTTTTTTGTGATCAATTATACCACTTGATAATTTTGTACATTCACGAAATGCACTACGCCAAGTATTAAATGGATCAGTATTAAATGCAGTGGTATTTGCAATTTCAAACAATGGTTTGAATTTTGCTCCAATACTTGTAGTCATATCTACTTTAAATTCTTCACAGGCTAGAAGTTGTTTTTTCGGAAATAACTTTACTGCGCCATATCCATACAATAGATCATTGATAGGATTATGACTTCGATATGTAAAAACGCATTCTGTTTCTGGGACACCAGGATAGGCTTCTTTGCGTTTATCTGGAATGAAACGAAACTCAAAATTTTCTTTTAATTGTGCATCTGCATCACAAACATAAAAATAGTTAGTTCTACTTTCTTCTGCACATGCCTTGTGTGCATTAAGAAGTCCTTCAATCCCATCAATACGTTTAGCGTGTGGTGCTTTTTTAAGAAGTAATTCAAAATTTTCGTCTGCTTCTGGCTCACCAAATGTAAGCATAAAAACGTCTAGCATGTAGGAGATTACCTTATAAATAGTTATAGTATTATTTATTATACGGAAAATCCGAGTATATGTCAACCTTTTCTTCTAAAAATTTAGAAGCCCTCCATAGTTTTTACGATTGGATGCACACCACAGGTCGTGCAAGAATTGTTAAATTTCAATCTGATGGATGGACTTTAAAAAGTTTATTTGATCACGATACAAAATTACCTATCGGTGATATTAATAAGAACGTATCTGATATAATTAATCGTTTCTATTATTTATCTGATCAAGATCGTGAATTATTTTTAAATAGCGATCCGACAATGTGGAATGAGAACAATCCAGAAATTTATAATTGCTATAGATTATTTAAGTTATGGTGGTTAACTGAAGATATAGACAAAAATGGTATTCAAGCACCTTTGCAAATATATCTTACTGGTAGAAATTATCTAAGCCATCCCGGTGGTGATAAAAAATATAGTGTTACATACTTGAAAGAGCGTGATCCGATACCATGTTTCTATATATGGTATCCTGAAATGGATCATACTCCGTGGCATTGGACTATCCCATATGAGGAGGTAAATACCCCTGAAGAATTTGCATCTATGTTTCCTATGATATCTCATGATACATTTAAGTTGATGAATGTTAATATTACTATTACTTCTAAATCATGGGATTGTGAGGGCATAACACATTTAGAACCATGGACAAAGGGGTTATGGCTAACTTGTAAAAAACATGGTAAAATAGTTAACGATAAATTTAAATTAGAAATACCTACATTAACATATACAGACGCTATACATAGATTAGGTATGTTTGAAAATATAGAAGAATTTAAATCATTTAAATTTGTTAATGATGATAAGTTTTTGCTAGGAAACTATAAGTTTTTAAAAAGAAATGGATATTGGCTGCCAGCAAGGTTAGATAACTTCCCTAAAAGTATTGCTGATGAAGATTGGATTTTTAGACCAGGATGTAACATAACTGTGCAAAATACCAGATCATCTGCAAGTAGAGCGAGAAGATGGCAATGAAAATATATATTGGACATGACAGCAAACAAGCAGTTGCTACAGATGTATGTGAATTCAGCATACACAAATATACAAAATATCCGGTATATACAACACATATTGATATAAAACAACTTCGTGAATCAGGAGCATATTATAGACCTGACAGTAGTCCTGCCAGCACAGAATTTACATATACTAGATTTTTAGTTCCGTATTTAAATGACTATAAGGGTTGGGCTATGTTTGTGGATAGTGACTTTTTATTTGTTGGTGATGTCACTGATATGTGGGATGAAATAATGACAGACCCCTTTATGGATGATATGGCAGTTTATTGTGTTAGACACATGCATTATAAACCTAAAAATGAAACAAAATTTTGGGGAAATAAACAACATGATGTTCCTAGAAAAAACTGGAGTAGTCTAATGGTTTTTAATTGCAGTCATCCTAGCGTTAAGAAATTAACTCCATTAACTATTGCAAATCAATCACCACAATGGTTGCATCGTTTTGGTTGGTGTAAGGATGAAGAGATAGGACATATTAGTTATAAATGGAATTGGTTGGTTGGTGAATATAATGTTTCAGAAACACCACCTAAAGCACTACATTTCACAAATGGAGGTCCTTGGAATGATGTATGGGGGCAGGATTATGAAGAATATTGGCGTGCTACTTACTTTGAAATGACAGGAAATATATTTTAACTTTCTCTTACAGCCTTATGTACTTCATGGTCTAACCAATACTCATTTGCTGGTTTGATATATTTTCTATTAGCATCATCCTTTAGTATGGTATCTATTTCTGGATCCCAATGTGCGATTGGGAAATCTAATTCTATTGAAAGTTTTTCTAAATAAACACAACGATACAAATATAATAGTTCCTGACTAACAAAATTTACATCAACGCCCGCTTCTAAGAAATCCTCAACTCTATCTAAAAACAATGGGGTAGTATGAATTCCTCTGACTCGTTCTTGCTGGTACTCTAGTATATTTGCATCTCTCCCTATAATTGCTACGCTAATATAGTCTACTAAGTCATAACAAGTTTCAATAAACTCCATATAATCTGGAATATGTGGCTTTCCGTCTTTAAAGTATGGACAACTTACACTTGTTACATAATAGTCTGATTGATCCCAATCAAAATCTCTTAACAATGCTGGGTTTTGCCAGTGTTTAGCAAATGGTTCGTGATGGTGTCCTTCCCAATATGTATTGAGCAGTGTTTTCCATCCAAACACATCTTCATGTAGGGCAAATATCTTGCTGAATAGGTGATTCCCGCTACCTTGTGGACCAGTAAGGATTAATAATCGTTTCATAATAATATTTATACTTAATACTAAATACATTATATAAGCCTATGGGGGGAAATATGGCACAGCCAACAGCATTTAATTATAGAGTAAAAAGTATTGTAAAGATCATTGACGGTGATACATTTGATTGTGTATTAGATTTGGGATTTGATGTATTACTAGAAGCTCGTGTTCGAATGATGGGTATTGATACTCCTGAAAGTAGAACAAGAGATAAAGAAGAAAAAGTTTATGGCCTGCTTGCAAAGAATTGGTTAAAGAAACACATAGACAAAGATATCATTATTACTACACATGTTAATAACGAAAAAGGAAAGTTTGGAAGAATTTTAGGCACTGTTTGGAAAGACGGTGTAAACATTAACGAACAAATGATTGCTGAAGGACATGCTGTCTCATATCACGGACAAAACAAGGACGACGTACAAGCAGCACATATGTCTAATAGGCAATTATTACAAGAAAGAGGTTTAGTTTAATTTTAAGAGGGGGGAAAAATGGAATTCTTAAAATTAGTAGGCGAAGTTGGATTTCCTATTGCATCAGCCATTGCGGCTGGGTATTTTGTTTTTCTAACAGTTAAATTTATTCTTCAAGGGGTAAACGGAAGTGTTAACGGTTTGAAAAACATAATTGGCGCACTGGATAATCGTGTTCAAACTATGAACAACGACCTAGTTAAAATTGACGCACTATTAAGTTATGTAATAGGCGTAAGACCAAACGTTGACCGCATAGCGGCAAACGAAGGCAAAGAAGATGCAAGACGTGATTAAAAACTTTAAAAAGGAAACAAAATGATTTACGAAAACATGAACGCACTAGTAGCAGAATTTTTAGATAGAGCAACAAATAAACAATGCGGCAAATATAAATTACCAGAGCATACTTGTAGAACTTGGACTCATGACAAAGGTAAAAAATACCATTACCACAATTCAGGAGTATATCCAGATCAATCTACACTGTATTTTTTCGATGATAATTACAACCATGTGTATCAGGATTATTTCGACAATAATATGACTGTAACATGGACGGAAAACGCAGGCGGATTCAGTAATTATCCACAACCAATCACATTAGATGAAAATGTTCATCAGCAACACTATACATACGAAGCCGTAGTAGATTCGTCAAGCACTACATCAAACAGCGTATCATACACTAACTCAGTAACAGTAGGCGTGAAGGTCAAAGTCGGCACTGACGATTTGTCTGTAGAAGGTAGTACTGAGATCACTCATTCACAAACCAATGAACATAGCCAGTCGGATACAACCGGGCAATCCAGTAAAGGAATCTACACTTTTCATTGGGACGAAAGTCCAGAGGTATATCCAGAAGGTTTTGAATTGTGGTGGGGAGTAAATAATTACCAACTCAAAACCAATCCAGCCGTAGAACTTGTGACAACATACACTGTTGATGCAACAAACGGATTTAAATTTGCTATTAATTGTGGTTACAAGAGAGACGGAAGCGGAACACATCACACAACGCTGTTTGTAACGCTGAAGCCTTCAGATCTAGGTTATACTAGTAATGAATTTAAAGTTAAAGTGCCAACAACTTATAAAGTTGATTACAGAGATTCGTTCCCAACAATTATAAAGAAACCAATTAGGCAATAAGGAGTAGACTATGATTAAACACTTTAAAGATATAGTAATATTAATGATCACATCAGGAGTATTAATATTATTAGGAGTCATCATTATTGGTGATTATATAGTAGCACTAGAAGAAAACAGACCAGTTGATGAAAGTGTTATTACACTTATGAAAATGAGTGTTACTGGACTGATAGGTGTCATTGGCGGATACATTGGAGGCAGTAGGTAAAATGATTTGGATTGATTATACAATTGAACAAGCAGGACCTAATTTTAAAATAAAAGGGGACTGGGAAGGCGAAGTTATGGGCGTAGCTCAAGATGGAAGTGAAAAAGAAAACCATCTATATAAACCGGGAGATCGTTTTATTGTAAACGAACATGGTTGGTTAGTAAAGGTAAAAGACGATGCCAACAAGTGATCTAGTACAAGCAATTAACCAATATGGTTTTCCAATCATAGCGGCAATGGGTTTAGGTTATTTTGTTTACTATGTTTGGCAATGGGCGACAAAAGAAATTAAACCAGTATTAGGAGAAGCAATGTCAACGCTTATTAAGCTCGTTGACCGTGTACGCATGTTGGACAACGACATGATACGCCTTAATACAAAATTAGCAATGGTTTTGGAATACAAAGGTGAAATTAAAAAAGTAGCAGAATCAAAAGAACTAGATGATCTAGACGAACTGCTAGAAAAATATAAAAGTCACAGTGGGGAATTTAACTCCACAGGGAAAAAAGATGAAAGCAAATAAATGGGGTTTGTGGTGGGATAGTCTTCCAGCACATACAAGAGAATATTTAAAAGCTCAACCAATTTGGCATACTAAAGATTTATGCTTCTTTGGTGCTATAACATTCGTTATTGGTTTTATTTTCGGGGTTTTAATTTCTCTCTAAAAGAATTTAATTTATCACTTGCTGATATAACGGGCTGTGGTGGTATGATATCTTCTTTAGTTTTATCGTAAGGCCACCATCCGTTTTGTCTACGCATATTATCTATGCGTTTTTTTATATCGGCAACTCTTTGTTCAATTGGATCATTTTGATGTTGCGACATAAATGCCATCCCATTCAGTTACTTTACGTTTTTGTAAATCTATTGTGCGATCTCTCATAATTTTGTAGTATTCAGTTAACTGATCTGGACATGTATCTATTAACATATCCAGTTTTTCTATGGCTTGTTTCCAATAACCATTTTTATATAAATTTAAAAACTTAGTGTGTTCAATATCGTTATACTTGTTTTCTTCACCCATCAGAATAGTAAAAATACGCACAGGTTCTGTTTTACCTTTAACTGCAATTAAGTCAAGTTCAACATATATAAAATCAGTACTTTCATCAACACTATCTTCACCGACTAAAAAGGCCAACCCGTAGGCTTTACTTTGTCCTTCCAGTCTTGCGGCGAGATTAACGGCGTCTCCGAGAACAGAGTAGTCGAAACGTTGACTGCTACCCATGTTCCCAACAACAACACTGCCTGTATTGATACCAATACCAATACGAAGCGGAAGAAGTCCTTCATGCTCTAACTCCTTATTGAGTTCGTCTAGGCGTTCGAGCATTTGAACCGCGGTTAATGTTGCCAGGTGTTTCTGTTCAGGAACGTCTAATGGCGCATTCCAAAACGCCATCAATGCATCACCAATGTATTTGTCTATCGTACCATCGTTACTCATCACAATATCAGTCATTGGTGTCATGTATCTGTTTATAAGTTTTGTTAACCCTTGTGGGTCTGTTTTATACTGTTCACTAATAGGTGTAAAGCCACGTATGTCTGTAAACATAATAGTAAGTTCACGAGTGTCTCCACCAAGTTTTAACAGTTCAGGATTCTTTTGTAATTTTTTAACCATAGCAGGTGCTAGGTAATGTTCAAACTG
>Ga0255758_10002821_pt1 | contig 15718 bp, 22 predicted proteins | sample 011ome_24_FD_179958 | JGI IMG/M metagenome (GOLD analysis project Ga0255758, IMG submission 179958) | Coastal salt marsh microbial communities from the Groves Creek Marsh, Skidaway Island, Georgia - 011513CT metaG (version 2) | ecosystem: Environmental > Aquatic > Marine > Intertidal zone >...
AAACCTAAAAAAAGAATGGGATAAAGAAGATAAAACTGAAAAAGGTTTTGGTGAGGAGTGGGTAGAAACAATAACTCATTGCTTGCCTAGATGTCCTAGATGTCAAGGTGCATTACAAACAGTTAACGTAAATGGGCATGAACAATGTGTATTGTGTCATTCAGTTATTGATGATTGTTGTCAAGGTTCACCATTATAGGTCTTTTCTTTTATACCTATAGCCATCTTTAGCAGAGCCAACTTTATGTTTATAATTGCTAGGATTAGTTGACATAATTGAACTTAGCATAGAGCCACCAGAACCACTTACTGGTGAGAACCATTTATGAGGAACATTTTTTTCTTTCTCATATTCAGCTACTGCTTTTGGGCAATCTTCAAACATTAAATCTTCATCTAAATCTTCTTTTTTGGCATTTTCTTTTTGAAGTTTTTTGGGAATTTGTTTTAATTCTGCATCGCTATAATTAGCATTTCTTCTGCAAATATTGCACATTCTAGGTTGTATTCTAGGAACTTTTATTGGCTCTAATTCTTCATCACATTTGAAGCATCTGCTGAAGCGCTGATGTTGTTCTTCAATCTGTTCCTTTGTCCTCTTTATTCCTTTGTAAACTTTTTCCCTCATTATAAATCTCCAATCGTTCATCAAAGCAATTCATGTGCAAAATGTCACCTCGACCATCTGCAACAAAAATATCTTCATCTAAGTCAATACCAATTTCACAAAAAACACAATTTTTAATGCGCTTAATTCTTGTGCCAAAGATATCCCTCTGTTTGCTTATCTGTGGTTTTGGTCTTGGTCTTCTTTTCCTCAACACATTCACTCATAACTGCTGCATAACCTGCAATGTCTAAAATACTATCTTGATGGTCTGGTGTTTCTATTAATCTAGCAACTTTTAATCCAACCATCATCAGAGCAACTTGTTCTTCAGTTATATCTGATCCTAGTATGATTGACCATATTTTGGCTATACGATTGTGGTTTTCTAATACCTTGCCATAATGTTGCCCTCTACTATTAAGGGCAACTTTACAGGCATCTAACAATTCATTTTTATTCATTAGAAAGGTATCTCATCATTTAGTTCAGTTGAATTAGACAAGGTTTTATCTTCAGCATTTCTTGATGATGCACCAAAAGCTAAACTCTGAACATTTAAAGATAATGCAGTTTTAGAAACACCATCTTTCTCATATTCCCTTGTGGATAACTCACCAGAGATAAAAACTTGTTGACCTTTTTTTAGGCTATCATTTAGAGCTTCACCTCTCTTGCCCCAAATGGAGCAATCTAACCAAATGGTCTTTTGCTTTTCACCAAATCCCACATTAGATCCAACTGAGAAATTACATACTTTATTCTCACCTAAATCTTTAAGTTCAGCATCTCTTGCTAATCTTCCATCAAATACACAATTATTCATTATTAATCTCCTGTTTCCTGTTTGTGAATAATTCTAATTCTGCATCAGTTGTTGTTCTTCCTTTTGCAGAAAAGTTTTTAACCCAATATGCATTTACTTCTTTAACTGTTTTGCATTTGGCTAATTCTTCTTTTAAGTCAATTTTAGTGGGAACACTAACTTGGGAGGAATTGCTAGTGTTCCCAGAGGTCGCAGGTTTATGAGAAACAAGGGGAGAACTCCCACGACCTCTAAGCGAACTGTTGGCATCGTCATCTGCTGATCTAAATCCAAACATAGTCATAAGAGCATAGCGCCTTAAATATGTTAAGCATGAACCATATGACTGATAAGTTTCTTTTTCAGTTTTTAATCCCATCATGCTTTCAAAGAACTCACCAGTTTCTAAATGCATAACTCTGGTGATTAAATGGTCAACTGATACATATTGAATAAAGTCTAAACCATATTCTTGAATATTATCTAAAGCATCCAAAACATCATCTAAAGTATTATATTCAAAATAAGAACCATTCTTTTTAAATGCAGGATTTTTACCAGATTTATCGGCTTTAGCTTCTTTTCTAAATCGACCTATTGCTCTTATTAAATATTTTTGGTTATTTTTATTATCTTTAAAGATACCATCTTCATCGACTAGAACTCCCATAATTTCCTCGCTTTCTGTAAATATTCATCTTCTAGTTTCCATTGGTAGGCATGATCCCAATCTGGATCAACTATTGAAGCTAAGACTTTTGGATCATCACTAAACCTCAATAGATTTTGTCTAACTAATGCCTTTTGTCGCATTTCCTCAAGGCATTTAGCTAGATTATCTGCTTTTAATTCATCACAGTTAAATGGTGTAAACAATACAGCTTCAACTTCATTTATATAACATATAGATGGTGTTATATTTAATGCCTTTTGATATATAGCTGATTGCATAACGTGGTTCTTTTCTGGCACTTTAGGAAGTGAACCTTTTGACCAACCTTGAGAACCATCTTTAAGAAGTCTTGTTTTTCTAGGTGCTTTTGTTTTCATTTCACAAAAAATAGTGTCTGGAACAACTAAATCAACATAACCAATAATATCGACATTAACACCATCAAAACGTGTAGTTATCTTTTCTTCCGGGATAGCTGCAAAGAAACCATTTTCCAATAATACGTCAACACCATTTTGGATCATTTGTGGAATAATGCCACGATATTTAATTCTTTTTGCTGCATCTTCATTAGCATCATGCATATCAAACTCTATTTGAGCTTCTCTAGTCGCATCGAATGTTGGAATGCCACATAATACATTCTGAATGCCATTATGCACAGCAGAGCCTAATGCAGCATTCTCACCTACTACAATATTGCGCCTATCTTGACCTAAGTATAGATATTTGAATATCCAACTAGGTGTCGATGTTAATAATTGTGATGGACTAAGGTGATCTAAATCAACACTTAACCATTCTAAACCTATATCATTATTGTCACTCATAAATAGGATACTAAGCATTAAAATGAATAAATCAACAATTATTTACAAAAAAGATATTTTTTTGTTTGACATATATAACCATATCGGTAATAATGGTTTTGTAACAAGGACAAGGAGATTTAAAAAATGGGAAATCCGGCAGAATACAAAGTTAGAAAATCTTATTTATCAGATGATTTTGGTTATGAATTAGCTGTTAAATGGTTTGGTCAAGAAGCCGTTGATAACTTACCTAAATATACTAAAGGTAAGCATGAGGGCAAACCAATGGGTTTAGTTAAATGGATCAAGGTTGAAAAAGGTGGTTATGATCCAGTATTTTATTCAAACTCTGGAAGATTAGAAACTAGAAAAGGTTGGATATTAGGTAAAGCATTATTAAAGACTGAGTGGGGTGTTAAGTGGTTTAATACTAAAAATGGTTTTAGAACTCAAGATAGTTATAAAAAGTTTGCTCCTACTAATTGTTTAGTTGAGGAAAAGGGTGAAATGCCATATGAAGTTTGGGCTGATTAATTTAAAAAAGGGAGAAACAAAATGATTAAATTTATAAAAAACTTTGGTATTTATTTTTTAGAGTTGGCATTTCTATTTATGTTGTTTGGATTTGCTTGGTTTTTATTAGTAGTGTTTGGATAAGAGGGGATTATGAAATTAGTAAATGTAAAATTATCACTTAATGAAGCGCAGAGTTTTGTTGCTGATAATCATAGACATTCAGAGCCACTAAAAAGACATAAATTTTCTATTGGTGCAGTTGATATTAAAGACAGTAATGCAATCGGTTTTGATGCAAATAGTTTATTAGGTATAGCAACTGTTGATGTTCCATCTTCTAAATGGAATAGACGTAGAGATCATGTAGAAATTAGAAGATTATGCACTAAGGGTCAAAAAGATGTTGCAAGTTTTCTTTTAGGTAAAGCAAAAGCAGCTTGTTTTGCAATGGGATATAAATGTGTGATTACTTATACTAGACCACATGAAAGTGGCATATCTCTTAAAGCTAGTGGGTTTTGGATGCAGAAAGCAACTATTAAGAAAAATAAAAATGGTGAAATAATAGATGGTTTAATCCAATGGATAGCTGTTGATGGTATGCAACCAAATGAATACAATAGAAAATTTACAAATGATGTTCTTCATCAGCTTAAAGGAGCAGCTTAATGAAACTTAAAGATTGGTTATCCACCAACCACATATCCCAAAAACAATTTGCTGATGCTTTATGTGTCAGCAATGTAACTGTTAACAGGTGGATTAATGGGCAAAGAACTCCATCAGTTGATATGATTGTTAAAATTGAAGATATAAGTAAATCAGAAGTTGGTTTGAGGGATTGGGTTAATGGGTAAAATGCAAAGAGATAAAGGTGCTAGATTTGAGCGTGAGATTGTCAAAAAGCTAGAGTTCCACGATATTAAAGCAAAACGTGTTCCTTTATCTGGTGCAACGTGGCTGAAAGGCGATATTATCGCTAATCTAAACAATGAAGATTACACTCTGGAATTAAAGAAAAGAGGTAATGGATTTAAACAGATCTATGAGTGGATTGATGAAGCTGATGCTTTGGTGATTGCTGCTGATAGGAAAGATCCATTAGTCGTTATGAGATTAGATGATTTTTGTGATTTATATAACAATAAGGAAAAATCCTAATGAAGCGACCAATGTATGAAAGTAAAGCCGATTTAAAACGTGAAGAAGCTGTTATAAATGAGTTTTGCAAGATATATAACCTAGAAAAAAAGAAGCTACCATTTACACAAAAAATAGATTTTGCTCTTTTTAGGAAAAATAATATTTATGGTTTTGTCGAGGTTAAATGCAGAGTGTTTGACAAAGATAAATATAACACAATGTTTATTAGTCTTGACAAAGTGCAATCAGCTAGAAGTTTAGCAGATATTACCGGGATGAGGGTTTTGCTTTTGGTTTGTTGGGCAGATGTTATGGGGCATATAGATTTTACAGAAGATTTTGAGGTTCAATTAGGTGGCAGATTAGATCGTAATGATGTTTTAGATTTTGGTATTGTGGCGCACTATCCTATTGACAAATTTAAAGTAGTTGGAACTAGTCCAATAATAAGGGGGAATTAATTGAGTATTAAAGCAATAAATTATGTAATTGATTTAGAAATAGGTGATCCAACTTCTAAGCTGATATTGATTAATTTAGCTAATCTTTATAATGATGCTACTGAATATGCTTATCCATCGCAGGAGTTATTGGCTAAAAGATCAGAATGTTCAATCAGAACTGTGCAGAGGAAGTTGGATAATTTAAATAAATTAGGGTTTATAAAAGTGCATTTTAGACCGAATAAAACATCACTTTATTCGTTTCCAAAGATAAATGGTTACGACACCCTTGACGTGTCAGATTGTCATATCCAAAAAAATGGTTACGACAAATCAGCAAATGGTTACGACACTAGTGACGTACGAACCATTAATAATAACCATTATATAAATATAAATAAGAAAAATAAGAAAAAAGAAAATTTATTAACAGAATTAGTTTTAACAGATGATTTAAAAAAATATGCAAATGATAGAGAATTAGATGCAGAAGAAATTTTAGAAGATATAAAATTGTGGAATGAGCAGAATGGAAATAAAAAGAAATATGCTAACCTAAATGCCTTTTATATGAATTGGTGCAGAAAAGAAGCTCGTAGAAAGCCGAAAACACCTTTCAAGGTACAATCACGCCAAAAAGATGATAAGGTCGCTGTAAGGGCAGAAAAAGAGCTTTCACAGCCACAAAAGGATTTAATAGAAAGTTGGATAGAACAGGTTCACAATAAATCTAAAACTAATCCATCTGAATATGGTGGTGTTAATTATGATAAACTAAGAGATGCATTTACTACATCTATGAAATTTCAATTTGCTAATTGGTATGGTGAAACCCTTACCACTAGACAAATATGCGACAAATTTAATTTAAATAAAAAAAATTAAAAAAAAGTGCATTTCTTGTTTGACATACTATTACCAATTTGGTAATAATATATGCATAACAAGGGAGAAAACAAATGACACAAGAACAATTTACAAAAAAACTTTTTAACTCAGTTATCACAACAATATTAGAAAAGGTTGCAAAAGAGCTAGATGTAACAGTTGATTTTCTAAAAGCTGCTTATGCATCTAACGAAGAAGTTAGAAAAGATTTAAATAATATTTTTGAAAGACACATTGACAACATTGGAAAGGTGGATGCCTAAAGGCATTCATCATATTTTTTAGGGAGAATAAAAATGGAACAACTTAAAATAAATCAACTTGAATTAAGTGATAATGAATTAAAATTATTAAGATCAATAATTGTTGAAAAAATGGAATATTTAAAAGAAAAAGCAGATCAATGTGATACTGAAGAAATGGCTGCTTATTTTCAATATTGTGTTGGAGAAAGTGGTGATTTAGAGGGTATAAAATATAAAATTGATTTTAAGTTATGGGGGAGAAGACAATGAAAGTAGCATTTTCAAAAGATGAACTAGAGCATCTAATGGCAGCTTTAGAGGGTTACAATTTAATATTAGATGAAATGTTGGAAAGTTTTAATGAAGATGAACCAGATTTAGAACCTTTTTCAGAAAAATATAAAGAGGGATTAGATTTCCTTAAAAATCATAAAAATGAATTAGAAACAAATAGAAGATTGTGTTTTAGGCTAGATAAAAAACTAAAGGAGTGGGAATAATGAGAAACATATTAATTATATCAGCTTTATTGGTTGGTGGTTGCAGCAACAGTTATTATCCAGTGGTTGATTTAAGAACATCTGGTGATAAGGCACAGTTTTATGATAGGGATGTTATGGAATGTAAATCTCTTGCACTTAGGGCAAATGGTTGGTCTAGTGAGCCTAGATTTAAAGGTGCATATCAAAGGGTTTTGGATGAATGTATAAAGGGCAGAGGTCATTCAGTTATTAGATCGACACTTTGGTTTTAGTGCCAACAATAGTTTTATTGACACGATTAGCTTTTCTTGTAGTATTCAAGTTATGATTGATCGTGTTAAATTCTTTGGTGAGAAAGTCAGATGCTTATATTGCTCTGAATGGACATTAGGCAATGTTGTTGAGTTTAGTGGGCAGATAGAATGCGACCAATGTTACAAAACTATATTTGATGCGAGTGATTGCACAGGAACAGTTATGATATTAAATATTGATGATATAGGAAGTTTACATTGAATATAAATATTTCAACAAACATATCTTCAGTAACTAAAGCACTTAATGCTTTTGGAAAAAACCAAATACCTTTTGCAGCATCGAGAGCCTTGAACGATGTGGCTTTTAATATGTCTAGGAAAGTAATGCCTAAAAAGAGTAATGATACATTTGCAGGTGGAGCAACTGCTTTTACTAGGAGAGGTTTTAAATATAAGAAATCAAATAAAAGAAATCTAACTGCTGAAGTGTTTATTGATAAAGCTCAAGAAAAATATTTAAAGTTTCAGATATCTGGTGGGAATAGGTTTCCAGAGAAAAGATCTATAATTGTTCCGACATCTAACACTAAGCTCAATAGATATGGCAACATCACTAGAGCAACTTATAGCAGAATTATAAACGACAAGAAGAAATTCTTTAAAGGTATTCCCAGAGGTAGGACAGGAAAGTCTAATGAGGGAATATGGGAAAGGTATGGCAATAATAAAAACATTCGCATAGTCGCAAGATATGTGGATAAAGCACAGTATGAACCATTATTTCCTTTTAGTAAGATAGGTGAACGTGTTGTGTTTAGTCGCAATCAAGGGTTTGCTGATAGGTTTAGAGTGCGATTGCAAGAAGCTAAAAGGACTGCTAGACGATGATAATGGTCTTATCGCAGACAAAAAGGTACTTCCTAGCCTTGTGCATTGTGGGTATTTCGGGAGCGCAGAGTTTGTCTAGCGACAGAAGATAAGGGAGCATTTCGTTTTATTATGAAAATACAAGAAGTTAATATTGATGATATAATTCCATATGCAAAAAATCCACGTCAAAATGATGAAGCTATATCTAAAGTTGCTAGTTCATTAAAAGAATTTGGATGGAGACAACCTATTGTTGTAGATAAGGAAATGGTTGTTATTGCCGGGCATACTAGGTTAGCTGCTGCAAGAAGATTAAACTATAAAAAAGTGCCAATACATATCGCAACCGATCTCACAGAAAATCAAATAAAAGCATATAGGATTGCAGATAACAGAGTTGGTCAACAGGCGAAATGGGATGAAGATTTATTATCCCTTGAATTAAAAGATCTTCAACTGAATGGTTATGACTTAGAACAAACAGGTTTTGATGATGAAGAACTAGATGCTTTATTAGCAGAAGCTGTAACAGAGGGTTTAGTTGATGAGGATCAAGTGCCACCAGAACCAGAGGAAGCCACTTCTGTTTTAGGTGATGTTTGGTTATTGGGTGACCATAGAGTTATGTGTGGCGACAGCACTAGTATAGATGCAATAGATGAATTAATGAATAATAAAAAAGCAGATATGATTTTTACTGATCCACCTTATGGGATATCATTTAAAGATAATAATGGTAATAAAATTTTAAATGATAATTTAAATGACAAAAAACTTTTAGAATTTAATAAATTATGGCAAGAAAATTGTTATTTAATATCTTCAAATGATTGTTTTTTACTAGCTTGGCAAAGTCCAAGAAAATTTCATTTATTAAATTTTAATGGGAGTTGGAAATTTTTTAGGCTTATCACAATGTATAAATCAAATAGAATTTCTTTTCCACACGCAGCTTGGATTAATAAAACTGAGCCTTGCTGTATTTTTGTTAAGGGTAATCCAAAACCAACTAAAGAGAATTATCTTGATGATTGCTATGTATATAAACACGACAAAGAAAGCCATAAAGATAGTAATGTTGGGCATCCGACTCCAAAACCAGTAAAAATGATAATTGAAAATATTTGTGCTTGTATTAAAAAAAATCAATTAGCTGTTGATATATTTGGTGGCTCTGGTTCAACATTGTTAGCTTGTGAAAAAACTAATAGAATATGCTACACAATGGAGCTAGATCCAATATATGTAGATGTAATAATCCAAAGATGGCAAGATTTTACAGGCAAAAAAGCAATCCACGAAAAAACAAATAAAACTTTTGATGAAATGAAAAATGGCAGCAACAACATTTCCACTTGATACAATATCTAAGTTATTGGATTTAACACCTAGACGAGTTCAACAATTATCAGCAGAGGGAGTTATTCCTAAAGCAGAACGTGGTCGATATGAATTAGTCCCGGCAGTACAAGGTTATATTAAATATTTAAAAGAAAGATCTATAAAAGCAGATACAAATGGTGATGATTATAATGCTCACAGAACTAGATTAACAAAAGTTCGAGCAGATATGGCAGAAATTGAAAAGGCACAAATTGAAGAACAGTTAATTCCATCAAGTGATGTTGAAAATGCTTGGTTAGAGGTTAGCCAAAATATGCGCCAAAAATTATTGGCATTTCCTCAAAGGGTTGCTCCAGAGGTATATGCAGCAGAAAAATTAGTAGAAGTTAAAACTATTTTAAAAGATCATATTTATGATGCACTACAGGAAATAGCAAATGTCGAGGTTAGAGTTACAAAGCCAATCAGATCACACGACTCTGATGAAGATAATGCAACAGACGTTGCAATCAATGAAGCCACCTCCAAATCTAAAGATAGACGAGTGGGCAGATAAACATAGACGATTATCTCCAGAGAGTTCTGCTGAACCGGGATTATGGTCAACTGATAGAGCAAGCTATCAACGTGGAATGATGCAGGCTATAAGTGATCCTAAGATTGAAAACATTGTTTTTATGACAGGCGCACAAATAGGAAAAACAGAAATAATTAATAATTCTGTTGGTTATTATGTATCGCAAGATCCATCGCCTATGCTTGTAGTTCAGCCAACTTTAGAATTAGCTAAGATGTGGTCTAGTGACAGGTTATCTCCTATGCTTAGAGATACACCAATTTTAAAGAACCTAGTTAAAGACCCACGATCAAGGGATAGTGGCAACACTATTTATCAGAAACAATTTCCCGGAGGTTATATTGCAATCGTGGGTGCAAACTCACCATCTGGTCTAGCTGCTAGACCAATTAGATGTGTGTTTTTAGATGAGGTTGATCGTTACCCGGCATCAGCAGGGTCAGAGGGTGATCCAATAGAATTAAGTAAAGCAAGAACTAAAACATTTACATATAATCGAAAAATAATAATGGTTTCTACACCTACAAATAAAGGTGCATCTAGGATAGAAAGTGCTTTTGAGGAAAGTGATAAAAGATTTTATTATGTGCCTTGTCCAGATTGTAAGCATGAACAAAAGTTAATCTGGTCAAATGTTAATTGGGAAGAAGATAAACCAGATACTGCTTGTTATGTTTGTGAGGAATGTGGCTCTGCTTGGGATGATGCAATGCGATATAGGGCAATTAAAAATGGCAACTGGGTAGCAACTGAAGATTTTAATGGCACAGCAGGTTTCCATATTAATGGGATTTACTCACCTTGGACACCATTATCAGAAGCAGTAAGAAGTTTTTTGGTTGCTAAAAAGATGCCAGATACATTGCGAGTATTTGTAAATACTTATTTAGCTGAAACGTGGGAAGATCAAGGCGAACGTGTTGATGATTATGCAGTTGCAGAACGTGCTGAACCTTTTGGCGATAAATTAGATAGTAATATTATGATATTGACCTGTGGTGTTGACGTGCAAGATGATCGACTAGAATTAGAGGTTGTTGGTTGGGGCAAAGATGAAGAAAGTTGGAGTGTTGATTACAGAACTCTATATGGTGATCCATCAACACCTCATTTATGGAATGATCTAGAAAATATTCTAAAAAATATTTATGAAACTGAAGATGGTAGGCAGTTGCAAATCAGATCAGCTTGTATTGATAGTGGTGGACACTATACACAAGCAGTTTATAACTTTGTCAGACCTAGAGAGGGTAGAAGAATATTTGCGATTAAAGGTATGGGTGGAGAAAGTAGACCTATTGTGTCAAGACCTACAAGGAATAATATTGGTAAAATAAGATTGTTTACTTTAGGTGTTGACAGCATTAAAGAACTTATTTTTTCAAGATTAAAAATAACTGAGGTTGGTGCAGGTTATTGTCACTTCCCAGATGATAGATCAGATGAATATTTTAAACAATTGGCATCAAGTGAAAAGATAGTCACAAAATTCCACAAGGGTTTTCCCAGACGTGAATTTGTTAAAACTAGAACTAGAAATGAAGCATTAGATTGCAGGGTTTATGCTATTGGGGCATTATCAATTTTAAACTTAAATTTAAACGTAATTTCTGATAGAATACAAAATGAAAAAGTAAAAACGACAGAAGAACCATCTAAAAGACCTATTAGACCTAATCGTTATAGGGGGAATAGCTTTGTAAATGGGTGGAGATAATAGCTATGGCAAAAAAGTCCATTTTGGGTTATAGTAACTTGACAAAATAAAAAATTTGTAAAAGGGATTTATTGTGGCTAACCTTTTTGATGCAGATAATGCTCCTACAGAAGAACCAGAAGAATTTGTAATAGGCGATTTTGTTCAATGGAAAAGAACAGATTTATCGGCTGATTATCCTAACACGACCCACACTATGGCATATGTTGCTAGAATTAGGGAGGGTGGTGCAAATGAGATAATAATAAATGGGACAAATTCTGATAAAGATTATTTATTTACAATAACAAGTGCAGTTAGTACAGCCTATGTTGAGGGCAATTATCATTGGCAGTTAGAGGTTACTGAAACAGCTAGTGGAAATAGAATTGTTATAACAACTGGTGAATGGGAAATTAAGCCAGATTTAGATGTTAACAATGCAGATCCACGAAGTCATGTAGAAATAATGTTAGATAAAATTGAAACTGTTTTGCAAGGCAGAGCAGATGCAGATGTTTTATCTTATTCAATTAATGGTCGTTCTTTATCTAAAATGTCACCAGATGAATTAGTTCAATGGAGAAATTATTATAAAAAAGAACTAGCAATGCATAAAAGAAAAGAACTTATAAAAAAAGGTAAGCCAACTGGCGCAACTATATCGGTGAGGTTTTAGATGGGTATTTTTGATTTTTTAAAACGTGACCAAAATCCAAAAACAATCAAGAAAAGAAATTATGGTGGTGCAAGAGGTGGTCGCTTATTTGGCGACTTTGTTGGTTCTTCTTTTAGTGCAGATAGCGAATTAAGATATAATCTTGAAGTTTTAAGAAATAGATCAAGAGAATTAGTTAGAGATAATGAATTTGCAAAGCGATATATCAATCTAATTAAAACAAATGTTGTTGGTGACAAGGGTTTCCATTTACAAGTTAAAGCTAGAAATGAAGATGGCACATTAGACAGACCGGGAAATGCGATTATTGAAAATGCTTGGAAAAGTTGGGGCAGATTAGGTAATCCAACTGTTGATGGTCGTATGAGTTGGTTAGATTGCCAAAAATATGCAATTGAAGCATTAGCTAGGGATGGTGAAGTATTTATCAAAAAGCTATCTGGCAAAAGATATAAAGATAATTTTAGCTTGCAATTAATTGAAGCTGATATGGTCGATGAGAAAAAGAATGAAGTTCTGCAAAATGGCAATCAAATTAGAATGGGTGTTGAGTTAGATCAATATCATAAACCTGTTGCTTATTGGGTTTTAACCAGCCATCCCGGAGATAGACATTACAATAAAACACCGGGTCAGAAGCATATTAGAGTTCCAGCAGATGAAATGATCCACGTTTTTATGCCAACCAGAACACATATGACAAGAGGTGAGCCATTTATGGTTTCTGTTATTAGCACTTTAAAGATGTTAGGTGCTTATAGGGAAGCCGAAATAATTGCTGCAAGAATTGGTGCATCTAAAATGGGAATGTTAACAACACCTAATTCAGATGACTTTATGGGTGATGATTTGCATGATGGTCATATGCCAATGATAGATGTTGAGCCGGGAACATTCCATCAACTTCCTGCAGGTTATGATATTAAGATGTTTGATCCAGACCATCCTAATACTGGATTTGCTGAATTTGAAAGTGCTATGCTTAGAGGTGTAGCATCTGGATTAAATGTTAGTTATGCAGCTTTATCAAGTGATTTATCATCTGTTAATTACAGTTCAATAAGACAAGGAGCATTAGATGAAAGAGATGGTTATAGATCTTTGCAAGAATTTATGGTTCAACATTTTGCCGAAGTTGTGTTCAAAGATTGGCTCTCAAGTGCGATGGACTTTGGAACAATACCAATACCATCAACTAAATTTGATAAATTTTACGATAATTCTACTTTTAGGGGTCGTGGTTGGAATTGGATTGACCCACTAAAAGAAATAAATGCTGCAGTTGTTGGATTGCAGAATGGTATATTATCGCATCAAGATGTTGCTGCTCATTATGGTCGTGATGTAGAAGAAACATTTAGCCAGATCAATCGTGATAAAGAAATGGCTAATCAATTTGGATTATCTATGGCATTTGAGCCATTTGGTCAAAAATTCCCTGCCGAGCCAGAAGTAACAAGTGGAGAAGATGATGGCGAAGTATAAAGGGGAAGATATAGACCTTACACCAACTGAAGCAATGGCTGAAGAAGCACAAAAGGGTCTTGATTGGCGCAAAGAATTTGGCAGAGGTGGAACTGAGGTAGGTGTCGCAAGGGCAAGACAGCTAATTAATAGACAAGAAGTATCTGCTGAAACAGTTAGAAGAATGCATTCTTATTTTTCAAGGCATGAAGTTGATAAAGAGGGGGAGGGTTTTTCTCCCGGTGAAGATGGTTATCCATCAGCAGGTCGCATAGCTTGGGCATTGTGGGGTGGTGATGTTGGTCAAAGTTGGGCAAGAAATAAAGATAGACAACTAGATAAGATAGATGAAGATAAAAGAGAATATGAACAATATGTTAGACCATATCCTAATGAGCATTCAGCGAGGTTAACAAACCCGGATAAATATGATATATTCAGACGTGAAAAGGATGCAGGTGGTAAAGGTATAGATTTTATTTATGGTATTAACGATCAAGGGTCTGAAATACAAGCTATTAGATTTGATGAAAAAGAGTTTACTGAAGAAGAAGCTAAACAATGGTTAAAAGATAATGATTTTGATTATATTTTATTTGAAGCTGCATTAAAGGAAAGAGGTGCTAAAATGGAAAATAGACACGTTGTAGATGTTCAAGAAACTGAGGACACAGTCACAGTTGTTTTTGAAAAGCATCATGCAGAACCATCTGAGGAAATGACTGAAGAAAAAATGGGTCACGAAGAAGAAGAAAAGATGGAACATGAAGATGAAAGAAAAGAGCCTATTACTTTAGATTATAGGGCGATGCATCTTGATGATAAAGCTATAGATGAAGAAACTAGAACTGTTAGAGTAGGTGTTTCAAGCGAAGAACCTGTAAAAAGACAGTTTGGAATGGAAGTAATGGATCATACAAAAGAAAATATGAACCTAGAATTTTTAAACTCTGGTCGTGCGCCACTATTATTAGATCACGATATGGAAAAGCAAATCGGAGTTGTCGAATCAGTTGAACTTGATGAAAATGCTCGAAGATTAAGAGCATCTGTTCGCTTTGGAAAAGGTGAACAGGCTTCTGAAGTGTTCAATGATGTTGTTGATGGGATTAGGCAAAACATTAGCGTTGGCTATCGTGTTGACAAAAAAGTAGAACGTGAGGATGATCCAGAAGATTATTATCGTGTCGCTACTACACCAATGGAAATTAGTATAGTGTCAATTCCTGCAGATCAGTCAAATCTTGTTGGTGTTGGTCGTTCTAGTTCCGAAACATTAAAATCAACCATTCAGATAAAGGAGAAAGATATGTCTGAAAAAATCGATCTTGATGCAGTAAGGGCAGAAGCAGCCAAATCAGCATCAAAAAATGCTAAAGAAATAATGACTTTAGCAAGAAAGCATAATAAAGCCGATTTAGGTGAAGATGCTATCGGTCGTGGAATTGACATTGCAGAGTTCAGAGGTGAACTTTTAGATGTTATTGGAAACGACAAGCCACTAGACACACCAGTAACTGTAATTGAGCAGTCTGCTAAAGAAAAAAGAACTTATTCTTTAGGAAGAATGATACAGGCACAAGTAACTGGAGACTGGAAAAATGCAGGTTATGAAAGGGAACTTTCAGACGAAATAACAAGAAGAACTGGTAAGCAGTCACAGGGATTTTATGTTCCAGACTTTGCTTGGAGATCTGGTGTTATGACAACTGCAGCAACTGGTGCAATCGCAGGTGAGAATGTAACAGATCAGTTTGTTCCAACAATCCAAAGAGGTGATTTATTCATCGAAGCATTAAGAGCAAAGCAAGTAATGGCTAACTTAGGTGTTACTTATCTTGGTGGACTAACAAATAGAGTTAGAATGCCAAAGATTGCTACTGGTGCAGCAGCAGGATTTGTGGAAGAAGCAGGTGATGTTTCAGATCAAAGTCCAACAGATGCAGGTGTAACATTACAGCCTAGAACATTAGGTGCATTCGCAACTATGTCAAGATTGTTAATGTTAGAAAGTGTTCCTGCAATCGAGCAAATTGTTCAAGACGATCTACTAAGATCTATTGCTGATAAGATTGAATATTATGCAATAAATGGTTCTGGTTCATCTGGACAGCCAACAGGTATTCTAAATGATGGAAACGTCAACAACTTAGATATATCTGCAGGTACAGATGTGGCAGCACTAACTTGGGCAGACATTACTGATCTAGTGAAGCT
>Ga0255758_10002823_pt1 | contig 15713 bp, 12 predicted proteins | sample 011ome_24_FD_179958 | JGI IMG/M metagenome (GOLD analysis project Ga0255758, IMG submission 179958) | Coastal salt marsh microbial communities from the Groves Creek Marsh, Skidaway Island, Georgia - 011513CT metaG (version 2) | ecosystem: Environmental > Aquatic > Marine > Intertidal zone >...
TTGTGTTTTTCTAAAGAAAATGCCAAAGAGGTGGTTAATTGTTTGGAAGGTGTTTTGTTGGATATAGAAATAAAAAATTAACTGAATTTAGGCACTATAATTTCTAGCTGTTTGAAAAAGACATGGATTGTGTTGTTAAATTAAGTAGCTCTTAATCAAGATGTTTATAAATTAATTATTTGCAATTTTGTCGTTCGGTATAGTGTTCATTCAATATTTTTTTTATATTTGAATTAATAATATGTATTAATTTTTTTTGTGAGTTTTGTTTAGTCAACACTATCAGATGAAAAAGGCATCATCAGAAGCTAAGAATTAATTTATTGCTCACTGAATACAGTAAAGTTAGAAAATATGAAAAAGCTAAAACTACTCTGTTCAATACTTTTTTCTGGATTCACTTCTTTTGTCCTATCTCAACCAACACATGTATGGCAATCCAACCAAACAGGAACATGGTCTACGTCGTCTATTTGGGATGTGTCGGGTAGCGCATCTGGAGCACCACCAGCCACCCTTAACAGCAATTATCGGGTAACCATTGCGTCAGGAGATACGGTAACGCTCTCTTCAGCACAGCTGGAGGTGAAAAATGGTGCGGATCTTTTTGTTTATGGTTATCTAATTGTGGATCATGTTGATGGTTTAGAGTTTTTCAATGGATCTACAGTTACAATTTATTCAGGAGGAACATTACAATGCACTTCAGGTGAAGTTAGAAATAATGCCGTAGGAACACAGGTAAACGGAACGTTATTGTGTACAGGAGATTTTTCGGCTGGAACTGGTTCTTCTATTTCAGGAACGGGAACAATGAATGTTGAAGGTGATCTAACTATTTCTGGTACAGGGACGGTTATGGGTAATGGAGATAACTGTACTAGCTGTGAACTAACTACAGCAGGATATACTTACGTGTTTTATGTTGCAACCACAGGAGATAACTCAAATACAGGTAAGAGTTCATCCGATCCTTTTTTAACAATAGCGAAAGCTATTACAGAAATATCATCGCAAGCGGATGATGGAAGAATAGAAATTGCAGACGGGACATACGATGAAAGTGCTGCTGATTTAACTGTAGCTTATTCCACTTACTTTGAGGGGACCTCCAAAGCAGGAACAATAATCAATAATATAAATAATATGACAATAGATGCATCACAGACGTTAACTATTTTGAATGCATCCGTTACCTCTACAGGAACGACTGATGTTAATGGAACACTTTTAATGGATGGAGCAGGGTTGTATGATGCAGATGGTACTTTTGATGCTACAGGTGGAAATTTAACATTTTCAGGCGATGGAGAATTATCATGCGCAAATACTGTAACTAGTTTGGGGACCTTTACGCCGAGCACTGGAACCGTCACCTACGATGGAGGCGCTCAAAATGTTCTAACAGAAACTTACAATCACTTATCAATTTCAGCTGCCGGTACCAAAACTGCCACAGGAAACCTCGATGTTAATGGAAATTTGACAACCGCCGCAACTGTTTCTTGTGTTTTGGATCTCTCCTCGCATGACCTAAATGTTGCTGGAAACATTACTGTTGGTGCCACAGATGGGTTAGATTTGTCAGACGCATCGTGTTTGTTAACCATTGATGGTGGTGCGGGAGATCAAACAATTACACATGCGGGTAATACGGGTTCTGAATTATCGGCAGTTACATTGAATAAAGCTGCGGGTAATGCTGTATTGGCCTCTGCTGTTGAGCTAGATGGTTCTTTAACTTTAACGTCTGGAGATATAGATGCAAGTGCCAATAACTTAACGCTAACGAGTGTTGCAACATCTTCAGCTGGAAGTGATGCTTCGCACATAATTGGAACGATGGTAAAAACCACTGCAGCAACCTCAGATTTCACTTTTCCTCTTGGCGATGGAAGCCAGTATAAAGCAATAACAATTACACCTTCTTCAGCAAGCTCTACTGTTTGGACAGCTGAATACTTTCTACAAGCAAATACGCCTATTGCGACAACTTTAGATGCATCTGCAGCAGGTGATTTAGATCATGTAAGTACATATGAATATTGGGATTTAGATAGAAGTGGATCTGCAAATGCAAAAATTGCAATTCCATGGGTAGCAGCCAATGCAGTCCTAGCCCCTGCTAATTTACGACTTGCTCATTTTGATGGAGATTGGGATTTGATTGAAGCTACACCTGTCGGGGTTGAAGCTTCAGGGGTTATTACTTCATCAGGAGCAGAAGAATATGTGTCGACTTTCAGCCCTTTTACTTTAGGAAGTAGTTCATCCACAAACGTTTTACCAATAGAGCTAGTATCTTTTTCTGGTGAGAAAAAAGACAACAAAAACATACTGAATTGGACAACGGCAAGTGAAATCAACAATGCATTTTTCACAATAGAGAAGTCTTATAATGGAATAGACTTCGAGTGGGTTGGAAGGCAAGAAGGAACCTCACCTTCTATACAAATTGTAAATTACAGTTTCACGGATTACAACATTCTTAAAACGATTAATTATTACCGCTTAAAACAAACAGATTTTGATGGAAAGTCTGAGTATTCGAGCACGATAAGTATCGACAACAGAATTGATTATTCTTTTAAAGAAATAATCGGTAGAAGGAATCTATTGGGGCAAGAGGTAGATGAATTTTACAACGGCATTGTTATTGTAAATTACAAAGACGGTACTTCCGAAAAGTTCTATCAGTTTAAGTAATGTTTAAAGCAATTGGCGCAGATTTTTAATTTCTGGGGCATTTTTTTGCAAGCACCTTTTTTTTTGTTGAAAATCTATCATACTCATAACGAGCTGTTTTTAGGGTGATACGAAAAGTGTTGATTATTTTTTTCTAATTACGCTCGATTTTGAAAAGCATTTTTTTACAGTTAAGCAACTGGGATAAGCAACGTTTTTAAGTTTTATTCGTCATAAAGTATAAATGTAATAGCTAGAGTTAATCTGTAAAGCGGGAATTCACTAACTACTGTTTTTTTTGATTTTAGATTAAATAAATGCTTATATTTGTTCATGAATTGCTAATTAAACATTAATCTAAACACTATGAATTTTAAATTCGACTTCAAAATACCTAGCTTACTTTTTGTGATGCTGTTATCGTTGTCTTCAGTTAGTTATGGCCAACTATCCTATTCTTGTGATATGGGGAGCGGACCTGGTGAGTGTGGAAGAGATTGGGATATCAATGGGTTTGCTGATGGTACCTCATACTCTGGTGGATGTGCCGGTAACGGTCTTTATGATAATGTTTGGTCAAGCAACTCTGCCGTTGAAGCATATTCTGGTGCAGCAATAACAGGGCATACAGGGGGTTCAATTATTTTAGATTTCCAAACTAAGTTGAGAGATTACTACTCTCCTTACACAGATAATGCATCTACGGAATGGGGTACATTAAAAGTTTATTGGAAGGCATCTACTCCTTCAGCTGGTGCTCCTGGAACGCAAATAGGCTCTGATATTACATCTGCAACAGACTGTCAAGTGCATACGATTAACTTTGATCCTGGTGGTACAGTAACTAATCTCTATATAATGTTTGTTTACACTCTTGGTTCCGGTGATAATTGGATAATTTTTGATAATGTAAATCTTACAGAGGTTACATGTGCTGAGCCAACCTTACCAACTTCTTCTTCAATAACTTCTACTGCGGCAACAATCTCCTGGACGGCACCTGGTTCGCCTCCAAGCAATGGTTATGATTATTATTATTCTACATCAGCTACTACACCAGATAACGCTACTACTCCATCAGGTTCTGTTGCGGCTGGAGTGGTTACAGATAACTTATCTGGATTAACTCCAGGTTTTACTTATTATTATTGGGTAAGATCTGATTGTGGAGCAAGTTCCTATTCGGATTGGGTTTCTGGAGGTACTTTTACATGTGACGCTTTAATTCCTACAGTTACTTCGTTTACCCCCTCAAATGGTTGCGCGAGCTTTACCCCTGTTGTGATTACGGGTACCAACTTTGGGGGAACTTCTGCGGTTACCATAGGAGCTACCGCTGTCAGTTCTTACACGGTAGATAGCGATACTCAGATTACCGCTACGGTAGGTTCGGGAACTACAGGTGTTATACAAGTAACCAATTCAGCTGGTTCTGCTTCGAGTTCAGGTTCATTTACGTTTAATAGTGCTGCTTCTATAACTACCAATCCAGAAGCTACGCTAGATATTGTTGCGGGAAATTCAGATGTTATTTCAGTTGTAGCCTCAAGTGCCTCAAGCTATCAATGGCAATTTAGTGAGGATGGAACCACCGGTTGGGGTGATATTGTAGATGGAACACCTCTTAATGTTACATATTCTGGTGCTAATACTGCGAGTTTAACAGTTCAACCGAATACTTCAGTTGTTGGTTCTACGGGATATTATAAATGTGTTGTACAATGTGGGTCTATATCTTCGGCCAATTCGGCCATTACTTTTGTTCAATATTGTGATGCAGGTGGAGGAGCTTTGTCGGGTATCACCGGGGTAAGTTTTAGTACATTAGACAATACCTCTGGTAATTCCTTTGTACCTGCCTATACTGATTATTATGATGATTATCAAGCTGTTGTGTACAGAGATTCTACCTACGACCTGGATGTTTATGCGGATGCTAATGGTGCACCGTATACAAATTATCAGACAGCCTGGATCGATTGGGATGGCAATGGTACGTTTGATAATGATGAAGAATATGATTTAGGTACTGTTACCGGAAGTGGTAGTGCTCAGTCAAGTTTGTGTGCTAAGTCTATAATAGTTCCTGCTGATGCTATTGAGGGGAATGTTAGAATGCGAGTTTTATCTAGGTATAACACAACAGGTACATCATGCGCTACAGGTATAGATGGAGAGATAGAAGACTATGCAGTTTTAATTAGATTTCCAAACTTATGGGAAGGTGATGTAAGTAATGAATGGGAAGAAAGATCTAATTGGACAGGTGATATCTTACCGAGCACCCTTTCTGAAGTTACTATACCAGATGTTACCAATCAACCAGTAATAACATCAGCTGTTGCAATTGAAAATCTTACAATTGATGCATCTGCAGATATAACCATTTCTTCAAACTCTTTAACTGTCTCCGGTAGTATAGATAACAACGGTACATTGAATATTGGTAATGGAACGGTAAATGCAGATGGCGATTTGGATGCAACAACCGGTACCATTGATATGACTAATGCTAATGCCAATCTTGTTTTAAGTTCTACGGCTACTTCCTTGGGAACGCTAGATGCTGCGGAGGGAACAGTAACTTACGATGGTGGAACACAAAATGTTTTAGTGGGCACCTACAACAATTTATCCATATCGAATGCCGGGGTGAAAACTGCACAGGGTAATATTAATGTGAATGGAAACTTAACAACTGGGGCAACTAATGGCAGTCGATTAGATATGGTGGCTAATCAGTTAAACTTAGGTGGGAGTTTAACGGTGGGTGCTCAAAATGGTTTGGACTTAACAGATGCAAGTGCATTGCTAACGTTTAATGGAACAGCAGATCAAACCATCACGCATCCAGGTAATGCAACTATAGCAGGAGGTGCAACGGTAACGGAAGATTATACGACCCAAGCTATTTTTATGACTACTGATAACTCAGGAACATATGATGCCTATACAAATACCGGAACAACAGCAACATCAGGAACTGGTGTAGACGCCGGTAATGGAGGGTCTGGCACGTATGCTTATTTCGAAGCTTCAGGTGGTATTAATGGCGAGACTAATTATTTAACAGAGACTTTTGATTTTTCAGCTTATAATAGTCCACAAATTTCATATTATTATCATATGTATGGTGCAAATATGGGCTCATTGGCGCTACAGGTAAATACAGGTGGAGGCTGGACATCGCTTTGGTCTGTATCAGGACAGCAGCAAAACTCAGAGGAAAAAGCTTGGATTCAAAATACTATTAGTTTGGCAGCGTATGCGGGCGAGGCGAGTTGTCAGATTAGATTTTTGGCAACACGTGGTGCTGGCATCACATCTGATATAGCTTTAGATGATATCGTAGTTTCTGATTTGGTAGGTGCTATTACCGGTAATTTTGAGTTCGTCAATTTAACAGTTAATAATTCTGGAGGTAATATTGTATTGGCTTCTGCTGTGGAGATGGATGGTGCTTTAACTTTAACGTCTGGAGATATAGATGCTAGCGCATTCGATTTAACGCTTTCAGCGAATGCAACAGCTTCAGTTGGTAGTGACGCTTCGCACGTTATTGGAACGATGGTAAAAACCACTGCAGCAACTACAAAATTTACCTTTCCTCTTGGCGATGGAACCTACTATAAGTCAATTGCTATTACACCTTCAACAGGAACCTCTAATGTTTGGACAGCTCAATATTATAATACAGCGCATCCTACTCCAGGCGACCAAACTAGTGGTTTAGATGCATCTGGAACCAATGGAACTCCAACATCTGGTGATATAGATCACATTAGCGCATATGAATGGTGGGATATAGACAACGGTGGTACTGCTGAGACTGCAATAATTGAAATGTCTTGGGTATCGCAAAATGCAGTTTCAGTTGTGGCTGATTTAAGAATAGCTCATTTTGATGGAACAGATTGGGATAAGATTGACAACGCTGCACATAGTGGTACTGCTGCAGGAGGATCAATGTCTTCTTCTTCTGCTGTTTCTACTTTTAGCCCTTTTACTTTAGGAAGTAGTTCATCTACAAATGTTTTACCAATCGAACTAGTATCTTTTACTGGAGAGAAAAAAGACAACCGAAACATATTGAATTGGACCACTGCAAGTGAAATTAATAACGCATACTTCACAGTAGAAAAATCCTACAATGGAATTGACTTTGAATGGGTAGGAACGCAAGAAGGTTCTTCTCCTTCTACGCAAATTATAAACTATAGTTTGTCTGATTACAATATTCTAGAAACACTAAATTATTATCGTTTGAAACAAACTGATTTTGATGGGAAATTTGAATATTCAAAAACAATTAGTATAGACAATAGAGTTGATAATTCATTCAAAGAAATAATCGGAAGAACAAATCTGTTGGGACAAGAGGTTGATGAGTTTTATAACGGAATTGTAATTGTTCGTTACAAAGATGGTACTTCTCAAAAGTTCTATCAGTTTAAGTAAAGATTAAAGTATAGAATAAATGGCTCGGATTTCCGAGCCATTTTTTTTGTCCTGTTTTTTGTAGTAATTTAGTTCAAGAATTTTACCGTTATGAATTATATTTTCTTTTTCAGTTCTTCTTTTTTCTTGTTTCTAGTAAATACATCTGTTTACGCTCAATGCAATGGAAGCGTGGATAATTGCGGAAAGCAATACAACCAAGTTGCTTATTTAACAACACACAATGCTTATAATACGGATTCAGAAGGTTTCTCACTACCCAATCAACATTTGGGAATTGCCGATCAGCTGAACCAAGGAGTAAGAGCTTTTATGTTGGATGTTTATGATTTTTTTGGTACACCAACGCAATACCACGGTAGTGCCCTTTTGGGAACGCAAGCATTATCTTCTGATTTAAATGAGCTAAAAAACTTTTTGGATGCCAATTCGAATGAAATTGTAACGCTCATTTTAGAATGCTACGTTTCAGCAGATGACATTGAATCTGAGTTAATCAATGCTGGTTTGATGCCGTATGTTTATACCCATGTAAATGGCAATGCTTGGCCCACATTGCAAGAAATGATTAATCTGAATAAACGATTGGTTGTATTTTCGGATGTTGCCGATGCATCCGCCTCTCAAGGTTGGTACCATTATGTTTGGGACTTTGCCGTGGAAACCCATTATTCTGTTAATAATGTGAATGATTTTACAGATGACTATAATAGAGGGGACTCGTTGAATGATTTATTTATATTTAATCATTTTGTCACCAATTCTTTAAGCGGAACAGGTATGGATGCCGAATCGGCTATCGCAAATGAATACAATTTTTTATTAAACAGAATAGAATTGAACAATCTATTAAAGGGTAAGTTTCCCAATTTTATTACTGTAGATTTTTTTGAATTAGGCAATGCCTTGGATGTGGTAAATACGCTTAACGCAGGTTATTTGGGGCTGCATCATTCTCTCAAAAATCCAGAAATACTGGTGGGACCCAATCCAGCAAATAACTTTATCCAGTTGAATGTTCCAAATAATGCTGCATTTTCGGTAGTTATGTCCAACTTAAAAGGACAAGCAGTATTTACAAAGACAAATGCTTTTGCCGGGTTAAAAATTAATACAGCCGATTTTCTAAAAGGGTTATATTTATTGAAGATAAAACAGGGTCAATATACAATTTTTAAGAAGATAGTATTGCTTTAAAGTGATAGTATAACATCCAAATTTTTTATTGTGTTTTTTAATCATTCTTATTTTGTTAATGATTTCTAGTATCTTTATACTACTATGAAAGATGCGAATTATTGGATTGATAAATTAGAGTTACAGCTTCACCCAGAGGGTGCATATTTTAAAGAGACCTATCGTTCTAAGGAAAATTTGATCAATAAAAATGGTAAATTAAGATCTGCAGCAACAGGTATTTATTTTTTAATTACCGGTGATAATTTTTCGGCTTTTCACAAAATTCAATCTGAAGAAATATGGTATTTTCATGGGGGGTCTCCGCTTTCGGTTTACGTTTTATTACCAAATGGAGAATTGGATATTCTTCAAATAGGAAATGACATAGATAAAGGTCAAACACCTCAAGCTGTTGTTCCTGCAGGATGTTGGTTTGCTTCTAAAGTTCAGGTGCCTAATAGCTATTCATTTGTTGGTTGCACGGTTACGCCCGGTTTTGATTTTGAAGATTTTGTGTTAGCAAATCGACAGGAATTGATTCACGAGTACCCTACGCATCATGACCTTATTAAGCAGTTGACTCGACCGTAAATGCAAAATAGTTTGAAAATCTAGCAGATGTTTAATCCTGATGGAATGCTAGATTTTTTTATTTTTCGGTGTTTGGAGTGATCTTTATTTTGGTTGGTCAATTTATATTTGAAGATCTTGGTGATAAAATTTGTATAATTTTTTAACTATAAAATATGAGTAATTCGGATGTATGTGAATTGTGCCAAAGAGCAAATATGAAGTTAACCTTTCATCATTTGATTCCGCGCAAGATGCACTCCAAAAAGTATGTTCAAAAAGTTCACCCCAACATAGAACTCAATAGACATGGAATTAACCTGTGTGTTCCATGCCATAAACAGCTCCATAAATTATTTACGCATAGAGAATTAGCGCTAGAATATTATAGCGCTGAAAGAATTATAACTTCCGAAAGAATGAAGGCAGCGATAAAATTTAATGCGAAGCAGAAAAAGCTTAAAAAGCCTTTATAATTTAGTTTATTGTAAGCATAAAACGCTTCGTGTTTTTATTCTATCGAATTTAAAAACAATGCTCCAAATAGGTTTGAAATAGAATCTCTTAATATTTCTGGATGAAATTGAACCCCCATGGTAAATGGATGAATTGATTTATCTCTAATATAGATTGCCTCAATTACACTGTCCGGCGCATACGCAGCAACTTCAAAACCTTGAGCAAGCCTGTCAACACATTGATGGTGTATACTGTTTACCCAAAAAGTATCTTGTTGAATATATTCAGTTAACCATGTCTCTTTTACGGGTAAAATATAATGTGTAGTAGAATTACCTTCTTCATCTCTATGTTCTGTAAACTCATTTACGTAAGTAGGTATATCAGGAATTAAACTCCCGCCATGCGCTACATTAATTATTTGTTGACCTCTACATATTCCCATAATAGGAATCTTATTTTCAGAAGCGTAATCAATCATCTTAAACTCCAGGCTATCTCTGTAATTGTCAAATTTCCCACAAATTTCCGCATATTCTGGTTTGTTGTAATGGACTGGATTAACATCATTTCCTCCTCCAATAATAATTGCATTAGCAATATTTAAATAATAATCTAATGAGTCGTTAGATAGGTCATAACATTCTACAATAGTAATTTCACTATCTAGTGAACGTATCCACTGCCGAATATTTCCGCTACCGTCTTTAGAAATTAATAAAACAGATTGTTGACTTACCTCAACTGATGGTTGATCCGATTTTTTTGGTGAATCACATCCTATTATAAAAATAAAGGATAAGAAACATAAGTACTTTAAGGTTGTAGCAAGCATTTTTCTTATTTACGATTTTGGCTAAGATAAGTAGAAACTGCCTGCCAGACAAGGAATATATATATCGGATTTTATTCGCTTATAGCCTAATACAATGCAATTGAGCCATAGGCATTGGATCAAATAATCCTTTAACAAATTATTTTATCGAATATTATTTACGATATTTATTAAAAATATTCTTACCAGAAGTTTAATTATGCTTTTTATGAAAAATATATTTTGGTTATTGATTTTATGTTTAGTTTCAGTTACAGGATGTTCACCCTCCCAAGAAATGGAGTTGGATACCAATGAAATCCTTTTAGATGGGACCTTAAATTTAGAGGACTCTTTGCCAAAGATTGAAATAACGAATACTGAAGTTGTTGATAATATTGAATATAGCAATGCTGTATGTGATGACAGAAAATATAGATTAAACCTTATCAATGGCAACATAGAGACAACAAAAGGAATTCTATCAGATTCCGTCGAAATGCAATGGGAGATAATTGACTCTACTGAAATTAATGCTAATCAATCCTATCAGTTATGTGTCGCTTTAAGTCCGGAATATGATGATGGTTCAATATTCACGATTGTATTATTTTTGGTAATTGACAAATCCAGTGGTGACATTTTGTACAAAAGAGAGAATGATGAGAAATGGATGTTAATTCAAACTAAAAATCTTGAAACATGTAATAATTGTTACAGTTTTAATTTTAGTTATAACATTAATATGTTTGAGGTGTTTGAGGCTACAAATGATTCTACTGGAGCTATCTTTAATTTAATTGGACATAATGGTGAGATAACGAAAAGAGAAAGTTGGATTTGGGAAAAGGGAAGGTGCAAGGAAAACGATATGAGATAACCTAGTTATGTTCTAGTCTTACTTTCCAATACAGAAATTAGCAAAGATATTCCCCAACAACTCATCTGTAGAAATTTCTCCCGTTATCGTTCCTAAGTGATGTAAGGCTTGTCGAATATCCATAGCTACGAAGTCGCCAGATAGGCCGGTGTCGATGCCGTCAATTACTTTTTGAAGATCTTCTTTAGTTCTTATTAGCGATTCGTAATGCCGCGCATTGGTAACGATAGTGCTTTCAAGGTTAAAACCTTCTTCAACAACAGTATTGTACAACGCAGATTTAACTTCCTCAATTCCTTCTTTTTTAAGAGCAGAAACTAGAATGGCATCTTCCACTGTGTTTTTTTGCGAAAGATCTGCTTTATTGGCAATAACAACAATAGAAGCATTTTGGTTTAATGCCGCTAAATCTTTTTCTACTTCTTTGGCAGTAGTGCTGTTTACATCGTATAAATAAACAACAATTGCAGATTGATTTATTTTTTCAAAAGTTCTTTCAATCCCTAACTTTTCAATGGTGTCTTTCGCTTCGCGAATACCTGCTGTGTCAATTAAGTTAAACTCTAAACCGTTAATTGTTAAAGATTCTTCCAATGTATCGCGAGTAGTCCCAGGAATGGCAGAAACAATGGCTCTTTCCTCGTTTAATAAACCATTTAGTAAAGTAGATTTACCCGCATTTGGTCTTCCTACAATAACGGTTTGAACACCGTTTTTAATAGCGTTACCTAATTTGAATGATTGTGCTAATTTGTTCACGTGCTCAATAACTTCACTTACCAATTTGTGCAATTCAGTTCTATCAGCAAACTCCACATCTTCTTCTGAGAAATCCAACTCTAGTTCAATCATGGAAGCAAAGTGAATTAGCTTTTCACGTAACACTTTTAGGTCGTTCGAAAAACCACCGCGCATCTGATTCATTGCCACTTGGTGAGCTGCTGATGAGGAAGAGTGAATCAAATCTGCAATGGCTTCCGTTTGCGAAAGATCCATTTTGCCATTAAAAAAGGCGCGTTTAGAAAACTCACCAGCTTTTGCCATGGTAGCACCGTTTTGTAAAAGTAATTCTATAATCGATTGTTGAATAAATGTAGACCCATGACAAGCAATTTCAACTATATTCTCTCCTGTAAAAGATTTCGGGCCTTTGAAGATAGTTGCGATTACATCGTCAATCGCTTTTTCTTCATTCTTGATAGAACCGTAATGCACGGAGTAACCATTAGCATTCAAAATGTCTTTATCAAAAACCTTGTTGGTAATCGTTATTGCATCGTTACCCGATAATCGGATTAATGCAATTGCACTCACCCCGGGGGGAGTAGATAATGCTACTATAGTTGATCTGTCTAAAAGGTTTTCTTGCACGGTGCAAAGATAATTTTAATTTTCAGTCTAAATTTATTAATGAATGAGAATTCATTCTGGTCCTTCGACTCCGCTCAGTTACTACTAAATGAACTCTTCGAGCTTCACGGTCTTTCTAAAGCTTTTACTCGATGCTTCACTTAATCAAAAAGGGCCGAAAGGAGAGGTTGTTGTCGTTATTTATTCTGAGCCTTATGCAGTGATAGAATATGAAGGAGTGAAATTGCGTAGCGAAGCGAAAGAGCATGCAGCAACGAGAATATTCGATGCGCAGCAATCACCTTTTAAGGATCTAGTATTTTTTGCTTCGTTTTTTGTACAATGAAAAAAATGAAGAGCTCCCACGGCTTTAGTGGTGCTATTACGAAAAAGGATAATTTTCAGCTTAAAATATCAAAGAACTTACCTTATGGAATAATAATTGGAGCTTATACCTTATTCAACGTAATTGAATCTGATAACTTTAGTTATTTTTGATAAAATCGTATTTTTACAAAAACGTGTTTTTATGAAGCTAATCTTCACGCTAATACTTCTTGCTATTTCATCATTTGCTTTCTCCCAAATTACCAGAGGGGGAGAAGGAGAAAGAGAAGGAGCGGATGAAAATAACAATGGATTTAATGAAGATGGTAGTCCAAGGTATAGAGGAAAAGGAGAGATGGCTGTTAACTGCAATACAGACTTGGAATTAGAACAAGCAAATAATTTAATATATCACAAGAAAACAGGAAAGCCTTATACCGGTTTATGTATTTCTTATTATGACAACAGACAGTTAGAAAGAAAAGTTCGTTTCCTCAATGGAAAGGAGCAAGATACTTCATTCACATTCTATAAAGATGGAAAACAGTGGACAGAATTAAGTTGGGATCATGGCATTGAAAATGGTACATCAAAATTTTGGTATGAAAATGGACAATTGGCTTGGGAAAACACTTATTTAATGGGAGAAAAAGAGGGTGTTTGGAATTTTTATGCGGAAGATGGTAAGCCTGTTAAAACGCTTTCTTACAAGAGGAATCAAATGGATGGTGTATCTAAGTATTATCATAAAAATGGAATCCTTAAAAAATCTGTGGAATACAAAAAGGGAATAATGAATGGCGATTTCACCACTTATTACGATGACAGTACCTTAAAAATGAAAAAAACCTATAAGGGAGGAGAAATGGACGGTGTGGTTTTATTTCATTATCCAAGCGGTCAATTATCTGTTGAACAGCATTATAAAAATGGAACGAAAGCAGATAAATGGCAGTTCTTTTTTGATAATGGTCAATTAAAACAAACCGGTAGTTTCAAAGAAGGCGATAAACACGGGCTTTGGGAGTATTTTCTTGCAGATGGCAAAAATGCTTTGAGTATTCTTTTTGAAAAAGGAAAAGAACTAAAAGTGGTGGAATACGATAAGTTTGGTAAACCCAGAAATGAAGAAGATTTACTCGAACTCAACAGAATCATGTCTGGCCAAGTGTTAGGAGAAGAAACAAAAGCCGAAAAGAAGGCCAGAAAGAAAAAAGAGAAAGCGGATAAAAAGGTTTTGGATAGTGAAGAGAATAAAGAATAAATGGGTACAAAAGTGAAAGGAGATAATTTTAAGAATAGCTTACCTTTAATGGAACAATTCTATTCCATTCAGGGAGAAGGACATTACAGTGGTAGACCAGCTGTTTTTATTCGTTTAGCCGGATGTGATGTAGGCTGCGTTTGGTGCGATGTAAAAGAGAGTTGGGATAAGAATGAGCACGCTATTGAATCCATCGAAAAAATTCTTTCTGATGTTAAAGAAACCAATTGTAAATTTATAGTTATAACAGGAGGTGAGCCTGCTATGTATGATTTAACTAATTTAACAAACGAACTAAAGTTATTAGGTTGTGAAATAGCTATTGAAACTTCCGGAGTTTACCCTATTATTGGAAACATTGATTGGGTCTGTTTTTCTCCTAAAAAGTTTAAAAAGCCCAATGAAAATGTATTTGCTATGGCCAATGAATTAAAAGTAATCGTATTTAATAAATCCGATTTTTCTTGGGCACAAGAATACGCTGCTAAGGTAGGACAAGAATGCAAGTTGTATTTGCAGCCAGAATGGAGTAAAGAGAAAGAAATGACTCCCTTAATCATTGATTTTGTGAAAAAGAATCCAGATTGGAATATTTCCTTACAAACACATAAATATTTAGACATAAGATAATGAAAGTGACTTTTTTTAACAAAGTAATGGGTTTGATTCTAGTGATACTCACGGTTACATCTTGTAAAATGACTGCTCAACCTGGAATGTCTTATTCTACCAGCAATAAGAAAGCAATAAAATTTTATGAGGCATCAAGAACTTGTTATGGGCAAGTAAATCCTGCAACTGGTAGGAGAAACCTTACTTGCGCAGAAGAAAAGGCAAAAAAGGCATTAGAGAAAGACCCCTCTTTTACGGAAGCCTATGCAATGCTCTCTCAAATTAATATTGAAAACGGCGAGTTTAAAGTGGCAATTATGTATAAACAAAAGATGATGCAATTATCTAAACAATTTTCGACATCTGAATATTTTTATTTAGCTAGTTTACAAATGGCCATTGGTGATTATGAAGGAGTAAAGAAAAATGCTCGTAAGTATTCTCAAAATAGAAATGCAAATCCCGATTTTCTTGAAAAATGTAGGAAATATATTATAAACGCGAATTTTGCGATTAAGGCAATGCAAAATCCAGTCGAATTTAAACCCGTTAATTTGGGGCCAAATGTAAATACGGAAAGACCTGAGTATTTTCCTTCTTTAACCGCTGATGACCAGACGTTGCTTTTTACAAGAGATGTTATAGATGCTAATGCTGTTCGTGCTGGTCATCAAGAAGATATTTGGGTTAGTCAGAAAAATGGAAGCCAATGGGATTTAAGTAATCCGATTAGCAATAGTGTCAATTCTATTTATAACGAAGGTGCACCAACATTTTCTGCAGATGGCAAGTATGTCATATTTGTGGGGTGCGAATTTGGGGAGAGAGGTGATTTTGAATATGGTGAGGGTAGGACAGGGAAAGGCAGTTGCGATTTGTTTGCAAGTGAAAAAGAAGGAAATAAGTGGTCAAAACCATTCAATATGGGTGCGCCAATAAATACGGGAAATTGGGAGTCACAGCCTAGTTTTTCTTCTGATGGAAAGACCTTATATTTTATTAGAGGTAAAGTTCGTTATAAGCAAAGAAGAAATCCGGGCGAACAAGATATTTATATGACCCAAATTCAAGATGATGGAACCTGGTCTGTTCCTAAAAGATTGAGTGATAAAATA
>Ga0255758_10002831_pt1 | contig 15692 bp, 10 predicted proteins | sample 011ome_24_FD_179958 | JGI IMG/M metagenome (GOLD analysis project Ga0255758, IMG submission 179958) | Coastal salt marsh microbial communities from the Groves Creek Marsh, Skidaway Island, Georgia - 011513CT metaG (version 2) | ecosystem: Environmental > Aquatic > Marine > Intertidal zone >...
CTGATCATGGTGGCGAAAGAGCACCAACACCAACAACTCTTAGCGAACAAATTGAAACAAAGATGGTCGGAAACAGGTTCTGGCCCGGACGTGCAAAAGAAACTCGACGCGATCAAAGAGACTTTGAACGCGCGAGAAAGGTTGAAGCGATTGGAAAAGAGCAGAGAGAGAGATAATGTCTCGACATCGCATTCGGATCAGACAAACGCGCTTAAATATCTCGAGAAGGTGAAGAAGGATGCGAAACTGGACGAGACGGACTCGTCGTCGCTCGACATGAGGAAAGCGTTGCCGAAAGAAGCGTTAGAGGTGGCGAGAAAAGACGAGGACGAGATCGTGTCGCGGGAAGATATCGAGGCTGAGAATGCCTCCAATCAGTTGGTGGATGTGTTTCAAAAGAGGAAAAGAGTTACGCCGGACGCGCGATTGAAAGAGTTAAAGTCGGAGCATCCAGCACACGCGATGAGAGAAAAAGCGAACGAACTGATGCGTGCGAACGATTTGAAGATGGCGGTGGCGATGTACGACGAAGCGTTGAGTCAGTGCGAAGCGGATTTGAGGAGGAAGAGGAGAGAAGAAGAAGAAGAAGAGACGAGCGACGGTAATCGAAACGACAAAAACAATGATGCAGAGTTATCGGAAGAAGAGTTGATTGCGGTGGTGACCTTATGTAATCGGTCAAAAGCCAAGTTAAGAGACGGGGAAGATTTACTCGGGGCTTTAGAAGATGCCATAAGCGCGACGACGATTGCGCCGGACTGGTCGAAAGCGCGGTTTCGCTGCGGCGAGGCGTACGCTGCACTCTCCGCGTGGTCTTTAGCTGTCGCGTCGTTAAGAGTGGGCGAAAAGCTCGTCGAATGCGAAAAAGGGTCTTCCGGGCAACCGTTTAAGGATTTATTGGATGTTATCGCCATTCAAGCCGCAAAGTACGGCTCCCCGGCTGGCTTCGACGGTCGCGTCATTTACGTTCGATCCGCCGGCGAAGAGGCGTGGTTAGGCAAAGAAGCTCCGACAAACGCCGAATTCGACGTCACCGACGAACACAAAAATCCCATAAACACCGAACGGTACAGTAAAGAAGACGGGCACATGGCCGAAGCGCGACGAAAAGCTGAAGTGAACAAAAATACCGCCCTCCACGCGCGCTCGATTCGCGAGGCCGTCGAAATGGCTTCTGACGGCGATAAAATACTTCTCTTGCGAGGCACACACAACGGGTGTGGCGAAACCGTCTGCGTGACAAAACGCGTGTGGATCAAAGGCGAAGGTGCGCTCAAAGAAGCCACCATCGATATGCGCGCCAACAGCCCGACATTCCGCATCACTCGATCCACTGTCGTTTCCAACGTCGATTTCGATTTCTCCGGGTTCGCGGAATCCGTGCGCATAGCCCAAATGGAACGCGGAAATATCCTCAATAAGAACCAATTCGAAACCTTAATGGAAGGTTGCTCGTTTACTTGTACTGGATGCGACGGCCTCGTCGTCACCGACAAAGCCAAAGCCACCTTTCGAAACTGCAACATCACCGGTAAAAACAACTGCGCGCGCCTCTCCCGAGACGCCGACGCCGCCTTCATCGATTGCAAACTTCACGGCGCCGAACGCGCCGGCGTCTACGTCACCGACAACGCCACATGCACTCTTCGTAACTGTGTCGTTGAAAATACGAAAGAGGAAGCCGTCGTCGTCACCCAAAACGCGGAATGCTCCATCCTCTCCAATACCATCCTTCGCGAATGCAAAGGCCCCGGCGTCGACTGCTCCAACAACGCCCGTTGCCTCGTCTCCTCTTCCCATGTCACCAACAACGTCGGCGGCATTTGGGCCTGGGACTCCTCCTCCGTCACTTGCGTCAAATCTGTAATCGATGGCGGCCAATCCCACGCCGTAGTATTCGACGGTCACAGTTCGCCGACGTTCTCCGATTCCGTCGTCGTCGGCGTCGCGCACGCCAGCGAAAAGAGTTGGAAAGGCATTCGCGGTCCTAACGTGACCGTGACGAAAACGGAACGGATGACTTCCTGGCCGAGCGAAGACGGCGCGTTCAAGTTCAGTCCGAACGCGTTTACCAGGAAACAATGATACTATATAAGAAGAATATTACATATTACGTGCTCACAATTTTTCTCCCAGCTGGCAAAAAAATGTCAAATGCATTCGTATTGACTTTTTGTGTTGCACAAACAGTCCTTTTTGCTGGCAAATTTACTCTCTCGGAAAGGCACCCTCTTTGGCAGAGAGACGTCACAAAGAAGTCGACACACGACATTACACACTTACACGACAAAAATACATACAATCATGGCTTGCTGGACATGCGTCGATCAGGGCACGTTGTAAGTTTTCGTTCCTTGCTTTTGCGCGCTCTTTTACATCTCTCTCTCTCTCTCTCTCTTTCTCGTCTCGCGCGTGTGCATCATTCCGTCGAGATATTTATAAGTCCTCCCCGGGGAAAATAATTGGAATGCACGGATTCATTCTTAATACTCCTCTTTAGTGGTATTATGTTTGCAAACAACCACGTATCACATGAAAGCGTTTTGTGCTGACCTATACATCATCTCTCTCTATACACGTCGTGCGTAATAAAACAGCGGTGTCATCGCCACGTGCGGTAAATTCGACCGATTTGCACCTCCCGGGTGCCACGTGATTATTCCTTGCGTCGGTACGTTTTCTTGGTCCTTTTTTCCTCTAAAAACGCTCTCGTCTCTTTTGCGCACGCAACACACAGCGGGGGCTTTCCCGTCGAAGAGAGCGCTTTAGCGCGAATACGCTCATCATTCTTAACAACTATTTTCTTTTCCTAAACCCCTTTTCAAACGCAGGCACGGCGAATGTCGGGACCATCTCCACGAGAATCCAATCTTTGGACGTTTCCGTGGAAACGAAGACTTTAGATAACGTCTTTGTCAACATCATCATCTCGACGCAGTATCAAGTCTTGCAAGACCCGGCTCGCATGTTTGACGCGTTTTATAAATTGACTGATTCTAAAGGGCAAATTCGTTCGTACATCTTCGACGTCGTCCGTTCGACGGTACCGAGAATTAAGTTGGACGACGTTTTCACGTCGAAAGAGGAAATCGCGATGGAGGTGAAGAACATGTTGGCGAAATCGATGGAGGAGTTTGGGTATAACATTATTTCGACGTTGGTGACGGATATCGCGCCGGATCCTAAGGTAAAGAATGCGATGAATGAAATCAACGCGGCGCAAAGACAAAGAGTTGCCGCGAAGGATCGCGCGGAAGCGGAGAAGATTATGGTGGTGAAAGCTGCCGAGGCGGACGCGGAGTCGAAGTATTTGAGCGGTACCGGTATGGCGAGGCAAAGACAGGCAATCATCAACGGTTTGAGAGATTCGGTGGTGAACTTTCAAAAGGAAGTCGATGGCATTTCCTCCAAGGACGTGATGGAAATGATGATGATGACGCAATACTTTGACACGATGAAGGAGGTTGGGACGCAAGGCGGGAACTCGACCATCTTCGTACCGAGCGGACCGGCGGCGGTGGCGGATGCGAGCGCCGCCATTCGCGCCGGCTTGATGCAAGGCAACGCGGCGGTGGCTGCTATGCAGCGTTAAATGCGAAAGTGAGTATGAACGAGAGAGCAAACAGACGTGTACTTATACGCGTATCGATATACATTCTTTTAATGGTCAGAAAAGTCAAATATACCCAGTAATTAATAAAATCTTAGTTTTGTTCTTTCAATATTACACGTTTTTAATCGAGAAACATAGGCGCAGCAACTAACGTAATCGTCGCGAGCATTTTAATTAACACATGGATACTCGGTCCAGCGGTATCCTTAAATGGATCACCCACGGTGTCTCCCGTGACCGCCGCTTTGTGCGTTTCGCTCCCTTTCCCTCCTCCGAATCCAGTTTCCACGTATTTCTTGGCGTTATCCCACGCTCCTCCGGCGGTGTTCAAAAACAATGCCATCAAAATCCCACTCGCGGTGGCAAACATGAGAAAACTTGCGACGCACTTCGCGCCGAGTAACTCGCGACCGGAGGCTATGCCGATGCGTCGAAATATAATGCCTGTGATTAGTGGTCCAGAAACGGCGACGACGCCTGGTTTAACCATACCTCGTAACGCCGATTTCGCCACAATCGAGACGCACCGTTCGTAATCTGGTTTCGTATCGTACGTCATGATTCCAGGATTCTCCGCAAACTGTCGTCGAACTTCTTTGACGACGTCTTGCGCCGATTTCCCGACCGCCGCGATCGCGAACGAGGAGAATAAATATACCAACATGGAGCCAAGCAAACCGCTGATGAACACTTCTGGGATGCAAATATCTACGGTGGAAAACGCTTGACCGGTAAACGCGGAAACTTCGTCCATGAACGCGGAGAAGAGTAAAAACGACGCCAAGGCGGCGGAACCGATCGCATACCCTTTCGTTGTCGCTTTCGTCGTGTTTCCTACGGCGTCTAGCTCGTCACACACGTCTCGAACCGAGTCTGGTTGGTTGGACATTTCTACGATACCGCCGGCGTTATCTGCGATCGGGCCGAACACGTCCATGGTCAAGACGTAGGCTGCAGTGGAGAGCATTCCCATCGTCGCAACCGCGGTACCAAACAAACCGCCAATCGGTTCGTCCGAGCTTTCATCAACTAATCCGGCATTTTGCCCTAAATGATACGCCGCGACGACGGCGATGGAAACCACAATAACCGGCGCCGCGGTCGCTTCGAGACCAACACCAACACCAGCGATGACATTCGTGCCACTGCCAGTCGTACTCGCTTCGGCAATCTTTCTGACTGGCGGAAACGCGTAATCGGTGTAAAACTGCGCGATGAACACGAAGCAGTATCCGCACAAAATGCCAACTATACCACACGCGTAGAAGTACTTCCACGCGTCCTCGGCTTTCTCCGTATACAACATACATCTGCATGCGATACCAAAACACACCAACGCAATCGCCAACGCCACGTTATACCCTCTCTTCAACACTGAATACGGTTCCTGCTTGTATCTCGGCTCGATCTCAGAAACGGACAGAATGCCAATCGCCGAGGCAAAGCAATCCATCGCGTGAACCACCAGTGGGAACAACACGAACCCCTTCGCTTCGACGACGCTCATATCGGATCTTCTCACCACGGTTGCGCCTAAAATCATCGCTGAAATGATCTCCGCCGCGATGGACTCGAACAAATCCGCGCCTCTGGCTGCGCAATCCCCAACGTTGTCTCCGACCAAATCGGCAATCACCGCGGGGTTCCTCGGATCGTCCTCGGGAATATTCATCTCCACCTTGCCACACAAATCTGCGCCTACATCCGCTGCTTTGGTGTAAATCCCACCACCTAACTGCGCGAATAACGCGACGAACGACGCCCCGAATCCGTAACCGACTAACATCAGCGGTATCTCGATCACGTTTTCAATCGATTCGCTCGCCGAATCACCTCCTCCGGCTGCTTTCATCCCAGCACTCGTCAGTCCGTACCACCACGAATACACCGCGAACAAGCTCGCCACGCCTAACACCGTCGTCGCGACCACCAACAAAGCGGCAAATCCACCCGCTCTCAACGCGACGACCAGCGGCTCTCTCGAGCCTCTTCGACTCGCCGCCGCCACTCTCGAATTCGCTCTCACCGATACCCACATTCCAGCGTACCCACTCATCCCCGAGCAAAACGCCCCCAACAAAAACGCCACCGTCGTCAATATCGCCACGCTGTGACTGGTCAACCCGCTCTTCTCTTGCTCCGGCGTCACTTGTCTGAACTCGTACAAAAAGAACACGAACGCGGCGCAGACCACCGCGAGTTTACTAATCAGCCCGTACTGCGTGGAGAAAAACCCACTCGCACCGGCCCGTATCGCATCCGCCACTTCAATCATCTCCATCGTCCCTTCGTCTTTTTCCAGCACCCACATGGATAAATACTTCGCAAACGCCAACGTCCCGACCGAGGCTAACACGACCAACGTAATCGTCTTTGACGTTCTCGAAGCAATCGCCAACACGCACAGCAAGAGAAATACCCCGACGTATTTTAAACTTTTATTCATCATCCTCGAGTTCTTCAAACTGCTCTTATCTTTCCCGTTCGCGTTTCCCGACGAAGCTGCTTTCCCTATTCTCGAAGTAAACGTCTTCGTCTTCGACGCGCTTTCCGGGTCGTCGAAATTGGAATTCATGAAATTGGTCTCGTTCAGAGATACCGCGCCGCCTGGGAAATAGTTTCCTCCTCCTTCTTCTCCGGAACCCCGAGAGCGCATCATCATCATCGTTCTCGCCGCTTTAGTGTTCGTCTTCTTCTGCTGTTATTCGTGTTCTCGGGAGATGAATGCTGTTTTCAAGACCTGTTCCTAGAGTGTGTGTCTTGCGTGTGTAATGCGGTGCAAAATTCGCCTTTCTTTTGGGGGATGCAACGGCCAAAAAGCTCACTAATTAATTAGAATAAAGAACAGCGCGCAGAAACAATAGAGACTACACACGCGCGTTCGGTGACGGAGAGAGAGTGTGTGCGTGTGTTTACTCTATCATGGTTCGATTTAAAAACAGATACATCATCGCTCGCGCGCTCTTCCACGATAAAAAACCGACGTCGGAACGCGTGCTCTCGAATCGACTGCGTTTGGAAATCGAATCCGCGTTTGGCGTCGCCGGCGCTCGAGAGATGTGTCCGTCGGTGCAGGTGAAGTATTACGAGCAAAAATACGGGTCGAACGTGGTCGTTTTACGATGCTCGCGCGAAGACGTACGAAAAGTGAAACTTTGTTTCGAAAACATCGAAAGAGTGGAAGGGAGGACGTGCACGATGCGAGCGGTGGCCGTGCACGGGAAGTTGGGGAGCTTGAAGGAGAACGTTTTGGAGAAGATTGGGAGGTTTGCGGTGAATGGCGAAGACGGAGACGAGGAGGAGGAAAAGAAGGAAGAGAAGCGGAGGAAGGTGAGGAGGAAAGTAGAGAAGGCGGTTGAAGCGATGACGAGTTGAGACGAACTCGATTGTGTATAAAAGTGTATATTAGTATTGTAGTGTTACAGCAGCTTTGTTTAGGTACGTACTCGCGGCGAGCCGCCGACGAGTACGCGTATGAGACGTTCTGTGTGTTTGTTCTTCTTCTTTTGTCTCTCTTTCTCTTTCTCTTTCTCTTTCTCTCGGGGTTCATGCTTCTTTTCATCACTGTTCTCCGTAGAGATTCATCGCCAAGTCTTCGTCGGCGACGTCTTGCATTCGACGACCTAAGTTATTCACCGAGTCTTCTCTCGCCGGACCGCGACGGTTGGCGGTTGGCGGTAACTGCGGCGTTTTGTAGCGAGGTAATCTTGAGAGAGGCGTGGCGCCGTCTTTGGAGACGGTTGGCGATACGCTCCTGCGTCTTTGCGAAGACGTGGCGAACGGCTTGGGAACGCCCGAGTCGCTTGGGGTACGCAAGGCGCCCCGGATCGAAGATGTTGGTGTTTTGTTGGCGTTTAAATGCCTCGCGACTTTCGCGTACGAGTCGATTGGTCTTTCTCCTTTTCCGTCGTCGTCGTCTTTCGCCGAGCCGCTTTCGTCGCTTCTGGTCGTCCCCGTCGTGGTGGTAAAAAACGACGATTCTTCCATCTCGCCGTTACCAAAGAACGCAAGGTTTACCAACTTCCAGAACCAAAGCGAAATCATCGATATCGCGGTAAAATACGTCACCACTGCGACCATCGCAGTCCAAGATGAAATCGCCTCCGAATACTCGTCGTCTTCAAACGCCAACCACGAGGCGAAAACGCCCCGTTGCTGTTGTGCGCGAAGCTTCCTCTTCTCCTCCAAAATTTTTGTCACCAACTCCTCCACCTTCTCTTTCGCTTTTTCCAACTTGACTTCGCACCGTTGAATCTCCTCGATCGCTTTTAATCGTTCCTCGAACGAGTTCGTCTCGGAAGGCGTATTCTCAGTAATCACGACGTCCCTCGTCGTCGACGACGACATGGTGGCTAAATACAAAGCCACGATTCCAATGCAAATCGATACCACCGAGCTCATCATCAACTTCACATCCAGCGACCTCTTCAATGTTTTCATCGCGTTCGTCCGTCTTCGTTTGTTCTCTCTTCGCGGTTGTTTTTCTTGGACTGGACCTTCACCCCCCTCTCCTTGAGTAGGGGTCTCATATTTTGTCGTCGTCGCGTGACTCGTTTGCTGTTTCTGTTGCGCCCCGATTAAGGGCGACGTCCTCGCGTCAAATTGCGCCTCCGCGAGTTCCAGCCACGCGCGCACTTCCTCGTCTTTGCCTTCCCACGCGTCCTCGATGCCCTCCAACTCTTTCTCTTCTTCTTCTTTTGAAGGGGGAGAGTCGTCCTTTTTCCCGCATGTCATTTGCGGTTTTTCCTCCAATTCTTTTTCGTCTCCCTCCTCGAACTCCTCCTTCGTCTTCTTTTTTCCAACGACGTCCTCGAGAACGATCTCTTCGCCTTGAAGGTCGGTGCCCAAGTTGCTCCAAGAGGCGTCGTCGTCGTCGTCCGTGGAGGAGAGCATGTGAACGGTGTTCGTTGTACTGTGTTGTTGCTTTTTTTTTTGAGCGGGTTTTGTGTGTGTTTTTTGTCTTGTTTTATGTTGAGAAATTTCAAAAATTCAATCTCTTACGAGTACAAATACGAGTACTCCCACGACTACTTTTACAACTACATACTATTTCAAATTCCACTCGCTGGCGTCCGGGACTTCTTTGCCGACTTCAAACTCAGCGTCGCTGAAATCAAATCCAGGATTTTCCTTTTGAAATCGAGCGAGCATCATCCGTCTTCTGTCCATTTCGATTTTTTCATCGGCCTCGGCTTTCGTCGACGTTTCGTCGCTCGCGTTTGGCGTCGCTCCTCGGAGGTTGTTACGGCAATGTTCCTTAAACGCCGCTTCCCAAGGTTCCGCTTTTTTCAGCTTCACCAGTTGAATGTGCATCTCCCCGGTGGATTGATCTCGCGTCCACACGGATTCATCCGCGATCGTTTGTCGGTACAGCTCCAGTTTCGGCAACACGTGGCAATCTTCGTCTCCAATCTTCTTCTTCTTCTTCTTAATCTCGATCGTTTTCCCGGTGATTTCAACCGACAAATCTTCCTTCGTTTTCAACTCGGAACTAACGGGGATAAAAATGTTCACCTCTTCCAACGTTTGCTCCCACTCGTACACCAATTTGTTCTCGTCGACGTAGAACTTGTGACGGTTCGGCGCGGCGAGTTTATCGTCGTCGCTCATATCCAAGTAAGGCGTTAGGGGAAAACACCTGCAACACACCTAATCAATCACACGCTCGAGTCTCGACTCATCACCCAGCCGGCGTGCGCTAACCCACACCCGAGTGCCACGGCAAACAAACGATCTCTCAACAGTGGATTTGTTTTAAATCCAATCCGTATTAAAGGCAGTAACGGCGCGTAGACGAGTGGGACGATAAACTTTTGTTTGATGCGATTTTTGCGGGTTTCGTTGAAGGATTTGATCTCTTCCGCCCGGGTCATGTAGTATATGTATGCGTCGAAAGCTCAAAGAGCGCACGAATTAATGCGACCACTTTCCCTCCTACTCCAGCGCGCTTGCACTCCTCGCGCGCGTATTCTGACTGTGTGTATCTATTAAACTGCGATAAAGAAGTGCTCTCTAAATGCTGTCTCTAGGGGTGTTAAAGTGTGAAGACAAAAAGTAAATACAAAGTTGAAAGTTTAAAACATATACGATTACACTGAAGAAGAGCCGGCGCTCGTACCGGTACCATTACCACCGCCATTATTACTACTGTTATTGCTGACGTTCGACCCGGTGCGTTGCAAAATAGCTTGGCCGAAATACGAGCTAATGGTGCTCACGCCCGCGGTGGCGCCGTCGAGCGCCTTGCCGCCGTACTCGTAGACTTGACTCGGGATGACTTTCTCGAACCCGGCGCCTCGGTTGAACGTAGATAACGTGGACCCGGTGTACTCTTGAAACTCAGCCAATAACGACGGACTCGTCGGCGAGTCCCCTCCGTCGGGAGAACTGTTGTTCTCCGTCAAAGGCGCTTTCATCACCGAGTGCGACACGCACACGCCCGCGCCGATGGAAACGCACGTCACGAACGTCGCCGAGAACGACGTGAACCCGAATATTAAAATCGCCGACACCGCGAGTAATAACATCCCTTGCATTCTCACCGTCACCACGATCGGTTCTTCGTTCGCACCTCTTTTCAAAGTCACGTCTTTGCTCCTCACGTTGATCACGTAATGCCACGCGACGACCACCGCGAACACCGTTAAAAACGACCAAGGACGACAGACGACTGACACGAACATCGAGAGTAACATCAACACTTGGTAATTGGGTGCAAAATCTCGCAAGTTAAATCGTAATCTCCTCGTCGCATCTTTCACGGATATCGGGCACGAAATGCCTCGGCACATTCTCATCCAATCGTTCGCGCGTGCGTTTGAAAACACCTCTCGACTCGAGGAGATGCATCGCCAGACAAAGCCAAAGACGGATTTTCTTTTGTTCGTTTTCGCGCTCGAATTCGTGTCGTCCTCCGATGCCATGATTTTTTAATTATATTCTTCTTCTTCTTCTTCTTCGATGACGAGAAAATAGTAATAACGCGCTGTTGTTGTTCTTCTCGTCGCGCGTATATCCCAGGTCGTCGTCTTCCTCCTCTCGTTTTCGGTGTGCCTTTCCTCGACTTTTGATCGTTCAAAGTGTTCCGTCTTTAATGTGTGTTTCAATTAAAACACAGGGGGAGTTTGTTGTGACAAACGAGTGAGCGCAAAATTCAAAATTCAAAAGAAAAAACGAAAAAAGACCAAAAAAAAAAGTAAAACTTAATTGACCACCACAGGACGTGTTTCGCTCCGCCTCTCTCTTTTGTATCAAAACAACCGCACTTTTACCCAACAACAACAACTTTTCGCACGTATATTACGCGCAAAGCGTTACGCACATCAATCATGAGTTCGGAGAGGACGCATCATTCACCGAGAAAAGAACACGGAGGAGGAACCGGTGTCGGGGTGAACGCTATAAAACCGGCGAAACCACCGAGAGACGCTAGTTCCTCCGCGGGGAAATTATCGAATTCCTCCAGCAAAAACAACGGCAACGACACCATTCATCACCAAAAAGGGGAAACGATTTCCTCGGCGACTTTGAGCACCAACGCGACGACTGCGGACAACAGAGGAGGAGGAGGAAGTGGTGGTGGTGGTGCGAGTGGTGCCAAAGTTGAACAAACGCGCTCTCATCATCATTACAGTCACCGCGACGTCCACCATCATCATCATCACGAAAAATCCTCCCCGAACGAACGAATCTTGAAATCCATCCACGATTTATACGAGCGAGGTCCGAACGGGAACCAACCGGGGTCGGTTGGGATCCTCGAAATCGCCAAAGATCCACTCTTGAACGTGACGTGTTGGAAACCGAGAAAAAAAGTCTCCGTTTTGATCATTGGAAATCATTCCGCCGGGAAGAGCAGTTTTATAAACTGGTACATCGACGAGAGCATACAGACGACCGGGGTGGCGATCGAGACGAGAGGGTTTACGTACGTCACTTCCGGACGTAAGAGAGAGTCGCTGAAAGGAGACGCGACGTTTGCGTTTTACGACCACTTGGACGGGTTAGAACGGTTCGAAGGGATACAGGCGAACGTGTTCACCGAGGTGAGCACTTCGAAGGAGAAGAATTTTCCGGCGATTGATTTCATCGACACGCCGGGTTTAGTGGACGGGGAGATGGAGTATCCGTTTGACGTTTCCGCGGCGATTTTGTGGTTGGCGGATCACGTGGATTTGGTTCTGGTGTTTTTTGATCCAATTGGGCAGGCTTTGTGCGGGAGGACGATGAAAGTTATCGAGGCGTTGAACGAGAAACACGCGGAGAAGTTGTCGTATTACATGTCCAAAGCGGATCAAGTGGAGAAAGAACACGATCGACAGAGAGTGTTGATTCAAATCACGCAAAACTTATCCGGGCGAATTAATAACTCGCACGCGTTCAAGTTACCGACAATTTATTTACCCAACGAGCAAAACTCAACCGCGAATATTCCAAACGCCTTGTCCGAGGTGTGCGAGGACATCGACAAAGCGATTCGGTTGACCGTGCAAAAAAATCTCACCGCAATGAAGGACGATTGCGCGAGAATCGATAGAAAAGTAGTGGAGGTGTTAGAAGAGGATAAGTTGAAGAGGGCGGAGAACGTGAAACGGTCGATGCGCGGCGCGGCGTTGCTGGCGTTGTCGTGGGTGTTTATTTTTTTCATGACGTTCGTGGCGTTTGTTGAGTTGTTCGCGTTTCGATTCGTCGGAAATTTTGTTCGTCGTCACGTCATGCCGAGATGTAACGACTTTTTTGCGGCTATTTTGATGGGAATGTTGCCGAGTGAAGTCGACGAGGTTGGGAGGAGTAAATTTAGCGCCATGCAACGTTGGGGAGGCGTGCGACGACGATACGTTTTCGGCGGCGCGTTGTTGGGGTATATTTTAGTCACGTACGTGAAGAACGTCGTGTGGACGCTGAATAAAGTGTTGACGAAGAAAGAACAAGCGAGAATGCAAGCGTATAGGACGTATTTGCAAGGGTTACTGAAGATTCGCTCGAATCTGTATTCCGAGTACTTCAAACAGCTGCACACGCTTTAAAAATTAATATACGACAGTTGTAAATTTTCAGGGCTCTACTTCTTAAAATTACACTCTTGCGGGCGGCTTTATATGCCGCTGCTGCTATTATTACCATTATTATTATCGTGTGACGAATTTTATCGCGTGCTCGCGGCGGCTAAATCGAGTTCAGACGAACCAACCCCGCTCGTCCCTGCGATCGGGGACAAGCGCTCGACTAAGCGATTCCAAAGCGCGTCGACGACTTCTTGTCCGCACGCTTGCAATACCGCATTTTCTTCCGGCGTTAAATCGTTAACGGCGTCCAATAATTCGTCGAAACCACCGTCGTCGTTCGGTCCATCGCCGTCGTAACTCGTCGTTTCAGCTACTTGCAACTGCTTTTGCGTGCTCTTCGCGAGCGACAAGATGCGTTCGTCGTTTCCGAGCGGCGTTCTCCCGCTCGCTAAGATGCCCAACAATAATCCCGCCACGGCGTCGGGTTCCAACAACGCGTCGCCGGTTAAAACGGTCGCCGCGTTTTTTCCGACTAAGCCACCAACTAAATCACCCAACGAAATCGCAAATAGTTCTTCTTCTCTGGTCAATTTCGGCGCCGTCAAGTCCAACACTCGTCTCGGCGAGGCAAACGCCGGAACCGGAGTGGAGTTACCTCTCGACGGCAACAGGATCGGACCTTCAATATCTTCCGGGTTCGGTGGTTGAAACGGTAACCACGACGGCGGTCGCGGGATGAGCGCGAACGCTCTCGTCACGGTTTTCCTCAAGGCTTGTCGCGCTAAAACATCCGCCGCCGCGATGGCTTCTTTCACTAAAACCTTTCTCAAAGATTCCGCTCGTGGAGTCAACACGTATTTCAGAGACTGCTTCAAGCTCGCCGCATCTTCCGGCAACGTTTCTAAATCCACAAACGTATCCGAAGTTTCCGCGACGATACCCATCGCCGAGTTTAACATGACCGCTAATCGTTCGCCTTTCAAAATAGACCCGCCGGCGGACGTTGACGCGTACAAAACTTCTTGCAACGCTCTCTGCGCCGCCGGTCTATCGTCGGACAACAACTTTCTCGCCACAAACGGGTACGCTTCCATGACCAACTTATAATCTGGATTACCGAGCAACGCGATGCCTTCTAAAGTCACCACGGCTCGTCCTAACAACGCGAAGTACGGAGGAATCGAAAACGGAATATCGTTCAAAACGGTCAGCAAATCTTGCGTCATCGCTTGGAACCCGCCCGCCGTGCTCGATAAAGACCCATCCATGTTGTACATTCTCTTCAATTCAGCTTCGTAGTTTTTCGCACCGCCGCCTTTCACGTACGGACTCAACGCTTTATCCATCAACGGCACCACTTTTGCTCGGTCGCAATCGTCCGGTAAAATTTTCAAATCGATGAAATCGTCCACCAACGCCGCGTAATCTTTGTTCGCCAAGTGTACGATGGAGTTTACCATCGCGTCTTGATCTTCCTCGTTAATTCTGGCAACTAAACCGAAATCTAAAATACACAGTTTCCCTTTGGACGCGTCGTTCATGCGCATCAAGTTTCCAGGGTGCGGATCCGAGTGGAAAAAACCAACCTGTAAGAGTTGCACGAGAAAGCACTCTTGCCCGACGCCGACTAATTCCCGAATTTCCGACGGTTCGCATTCGCTCAATTTCACGCCATCGATCCATTCGCTGACGAGAACTCTTCGCGTTGTCAACTCAAAGTTCACCTCCGGGACGTACACGTCCGCCACTTTCTCTTGTTCCATCAATAGTTTTCTCAGCGTGTCTTGATTCCTGGCTTCGTTCAAAAAGTCCAACTCGGTGTAAAAACCAATCGCCCACTCGTTCAACAACGCGACGTAATCCGTGCGTTGCTGAGGCGCAAACCGTTCGATGATGCCTTGATACACCTCCGCCGCGCGTCTTAAGACGTACAAATCTTTCGAAACTGTGGCTAAAATACCCGGTCGTTGCACCTTCACCGCGACGAACTCGCCGGTACTTTTCAACTTGGCGCGATACACCTGCGCTAAACTCGCCGCGGCAACTGGCTGTTCGCTAATCTCCTCGAAAAATTCCCCCAACGGTGCCCCTAACTCTTTCTCGATGATTGAAATCGCATCCGTCGTCGCGAACGGTTTTACGGAATCCTGTAAAATCGCCAACTCGTTCAGTGCCGCTTGCGGCAACACGTCCGGCCTGACGCTCATCATCTGTCCAGCTTTAATATACGTCGGGCCTAACCGTTGGATGATTTCTCTCGCGTCTTTCGCCAACGACGCGCCGTTCTTGGTCAATTCCTCGCTCCCGCCTTGCAAGGACAAACTCGCGACTCGAGTCAAAAACGGTACCGATTCTTTCAAAAACTCCAGCCAACGTTGTTGCAACGCGCCGCCTTGCTTCTTCCAATACGTCTGAATCGCCTCCGGAGAATACACGAGCGGTAACCCGTCGTCGTCCACCAAACCTGCGTTTTCCGAGTCCAACGCGACGTACGATTTCTCATTCGCCGGTGCCTCGATTCCTTTCATTCGTACGGTTTTAGAGACGTCTAAAATCGCTTCCGCCGCTTTCGTCGTCATCTGTGCCGCATCCAAAAGACTGCTCGCACCTCCTCCAGCGATTCGAGCGTGCACTTTCACTCCTCTTCCTCTTACTCCTCTCATTCGCGACGATGATGATGATGATGATGATGATGATGATGATGATGATGACGACGATTGGTGTCGTCGCGCGAAATCTCGAGACACCGAGGAGGAGACGGACGAAAACCGAGAAGTAGTAGTGTTATACTTAGTATCGTGCTCGTTAAAAAGAATCCGCTTCGTCCCGTTGTTGTTCACCACCACTCGCGCGCTTCTAGTCGTCGGGGATGCCGAGGAGGTCTGTGTGAAGATGAGTCGCGCTCGCATTTTTGTGTTCGTAGTCGTAGTAATAAAAAAAGAAGTGACGTCTGCAAACGACAGCCACGAAAATTAAAAAAAACGCGCAGATGAAAAATTTCAGGATTTTTTCATCTGTTGTTGTTTGACGTGTTTTTTTTCTTTTGTGAGCACCCCCCCCCCCTTCTTTTTTTT